>FWWL01001624.1_pt1 | contig 51977 bp, 45 predicted proteins | sample 2228331 | NCBI WGS metagenome assembly FWWL01 (sample SAMEA103939775, study PRJEB20133) | metagenome | reverse complement strand
CATAAAAAGAAAAAATGTGATTGTTTTGGGAGGGAGAAATGGGGTTATGGTAGAGGGGGATGGAGTAAAAATAAGGAAAAATTGATTTTTTCTGTGGAAAAACTTGCTTTTTTTTGAATGTTTCGTTATAATATATTTCACTTTAGAGAAACGGAGGAAAGTATGGCTCGTCGTTGTGATATTTGTGGCAAGGGTCCCGTGTATGGTAACAATATTTCCCATTCTCATAAAAAGACGAGAACGCGCTGGGAACCCAATCTGAAGGTGATGAAGGTTTCTATGGGTGGAAAGACCGTGCGTATGAAGGTATGCATGAGTTGTCTGCATGCTGGAAAGGCTGATCAGTTTATCCATTAGTTGTTGATGTGAAGCAAGGAGCCTGTCCGTGGGGACAGGCTTTTTTTTTGACTGGTGGGATGGAATTATGGGGTTTTTTATTGAAAAAAAAAATACTTTTGCCTATAATAAAGACGAGACAAGCAAAAGGAGTGGAAAGTGATCACCATTGCGCTCCCGAAAGGAAGATTGGGTGAAGATACGGAGAAGATTCTCCTCGCGACAGGTATTGTAAACCAGAGTGTTGAGAGGGATTCACGGCGTCTCATCTTTGATGTGGGGGATGGGGTTCGAGCTATCCTGGTGCGTGCCTGGGATGTGCCTACCTATGTCGAGATGGGAACAGCCGATGTAGGAATATGTGGCAAGGACGATCTCATGGAACATGGGGCGGATGTGTTTGAGGTCCTGGATCTTGGGTTTGGTGGGTGTACGATGGCAGTGGCAGCCTCTCAGAGTGTTTCCCGGGAGGAGCTTTTTGGGAGGCATTTTTTGCGGGTAGCCACGAAGTATCCTCGGGTAGCGAGACGCTTTTTTGACAGTTTGTCTTTGCAGACGGAGATTCTCAAGTTGTATGGTTCGGTAGAGCTTGCGGCTGTGACGGGGCTTGCGGATTGTATTGTGGATATTGTTTCCACAGGGGCTACCTTGAGAGAAAACGGACTCCATGTGGTGGAACGGATCTTTGACTCGACAGCTCGCTGGATAGTGAATAGAAAGAGTTTTTATATGCACTATGATACTATTTCACAATGGACAGAGATGATCAAAAACCATCTACAAGGAGCATAGTATGATATCCAACCGCTCGAAACGGCTTGATTCTTCGGGTATTCGCAAGGTCTTTGAGCTTGCTGCCAGGATTGAGGATCCCGTAAATTTTAGTATCGGTCAGCCGGATTTTGATGTACCAGAGGCTGCCAAAGAGGTGGCGATTGAGGCTATACGCAAGGGGCTGAATCGTTATACAGTGACTCAGGGGATAGATGAACTCAGGCAAAAGGTACTGGAGTATGTTTTGCGTACGCGGGGGAGAGCGTACCAGATGCCAGAGGTGATGATCACATCTGGTGTGTCGGGTGGTTTGATGCTTGCGCTTCTCTCTATCCTTGATCCGAGCGATGAGGTGATTGTTTTTGATCCGTACTTTGTGATGTACAAGCATCTGGTGCATCTTTTGGATGGCAAGGCGGTGATTCTCTCGACGTATCCGGATTTTCGTCTGCCACTGGCAGAGGTGGAGAAGGCTATCACTCCAAAAACCAAGGCAATTATCATCAATTCTCCCGCAAATCCCACGGGCTATGTCTATACCAGAGAAGACATCAAGGGGATAGTGGATATAGCCAGAAAGCATGATATTCTCTTGATTACGGATGAAATTTATGATGGGTTTGTGTACGATGGGGATTTTGTGAGTCCGGTAGAGATGTATGACAAACTTCTGCTTTTGGGAGGGTTTTCCAAAACCTATGCGATGACCGGATGGCGTCTGGGGTATGCTGTGGGTCCCTCTGATCTGATTGCGACAATGATCAAACTCCAGCAGTATTCTTTTGTGTGTGCACCGGCGCCTTTTCAGTATGCGGCAGTGGTAGCCCTGGATCTGGATATGACATCGTATTTTGATGCCTATAAACGCAAGCGGGACATGATCTATGAGGGACTAAAAGATTTCTTTCACATCGTGAAGCCGGGTGGGGCGTTTTATATGTTCCCCGGTCTCAAAAAGGGAAAAGCCTCGGAGTTTGTGGAGATGGCGATAGCGAACAAGGTGCTTATCATCCCTGGCAATGTGTTTTCTGAACGAGATAGTCATTTCAGGATTTCTTTCGCGACAAAGGACGAAACCATAGCCAGAGGGGTGGAGATTCTTAGGCGTTTGAGTGAGGAGTATTATGCGAAAATGGGTTAGTCTTGTCTGTTGTATTCTGCTTGTTGGTATTTTGTTGAATGGTTGTGGACGACGTCCTCCAACGATGGGGAAAGAGGTGTTTTTTTATGCGCCACTCGGAAATACCAATGGAAGTGTGGGTTCGAATATTGATCTCTTGACCAATGCTGGTATTGTGGATGATGTGGAGATAAAGGACTATCTCGATGTTCCTACCAGTATCCAGATCATTGGCAAAAAGGTATACATTGCTGATAAGTATCGAGGGGTGATTTCGGTGTTTTCTGTGGGAAATTTTGGAAAGGCTATCCCCCAGATGGAGATCAGTAATGTGGGAGATGGGTATGCTTTTGGCACGGTGTTCCAGATTGCGGTAAATAAGTATGGAGAGATCTATGCTGTGGCGAGTGTTCCACAGACGAATGTCCATCAGATTCAACAGAGCACGAATGATAAAGACAACTATCTGATCTATAAATTTGCCTATGATGGGCGGTTTCTCTATACCATAGGGGGTAACGGGATCAATACTTCACCTATGCCTATGCCGGATTTTATTGATCTTGATTTGTTTGGCAATCTGTATGTGTATTTTCGTGAGGAGCGTTTGGGGGATCTCTACTGGAGGGTAAAACGATACTCTTCGTCGGGAGAGTTGAATTTTGAGTTTGATTCCCAGTATATTGCCAAGAAACACGACATTGACGGTGAAACCTACCAGAGCGAACTCTATGGTCTTGCGAATCTCAGAAACGATGAAAGGTTGATCTTTTTTACGGCGAATTATCTTTTTAAAAACCAGGGGGATAAAGGTAATCAGCTGGTGGGCTACAGGAGTATCCTTGAGATGTACAGTATCCTCAAAAATACGGTGAGTCGTCAACTCCTGGATGAGAAGCAGAGGATGGAGGACGTTCTGGGCATAACCGCAGATGATACGATCGTGTTGTACGGATATGACGAGAGGTATCGAGTGATACGCTTCCATTTCTACGATATGTTTAAGAATCAGCATACCTATCAGTATGCGCCTGTTTTGAGTGATCATTATGCGAATTTTGGGTTTTATGTTGATCAGAATGGTGAGTTGTACTCGCTGCTTGTCAAGGAGAACAGGCACTATATTCTCCTCCACTGGAAAAAGAGAAATCAGACGAAAGTGTTTGAATAAAGTATGAAGATTGTTTTTGGGATCAGTGGAGGTATTGCGGCGTACAAGGTTGTCTCGGTTGTTCGACGGCTGGTACAGCGTGGGCATGAGGTAGAGGTTGTGATGACCTCCGCTGCGGCTCGTTTGGTGTCGCCGTTTCTTCTTCAGACCTTAACAAAACGGCAGGTGTGGGTGGAGGATTTTGATCAGCGGAGGCCTCTGGCTCATATTGAGTTGGGTGACTGGTGCGATGTGATGGTACTTGCCCCAGCCACGGCCAATACGATAGCCAAGCTGGCACATGGGCTGGCAGACAATCTTCTCACCGCCAGTTTTCTGGCATGTGACAAGAGGCGAGTTGTGTTTCCTGCCATGAATGTCAAGATGTATGAGAATCCCCTTACGCAGAGGAATCTCCAGATACTTCGTGATGCCGGCTATGAGGTGTATGAGCCTGATGTTGGTGAACTTGCCTGTGGCTATCAGGGGAAGGGAAGACTCCCGGACGAGGAAACCATTCTGGGGTTGCTGGATAGGGATCCATTGAAACCACTCGAGGGAATGCGGCTGATTGTCACCACAGGGGCAACTATAGAGCCCCTCGATCCTGTACGATATATCTCCAACTTCTCATCGGGAAAGATGGGGATAGCCCTGGCGAGGCGGCTTTTTTTCCTTGGGGCGTCAGTGCTGGTGGTATCGGGGAGAACCGATGTCCCGATTCCCGGGTATCTCCCGGTGCAGCGGGTGACCACCACCGAGGAAATGCTTCAGGTACTTCAGAGGAGTTTTTCTGCCTATGATGGGCTTGTTATGGCTGCTGCTCCGGCGGATTTTCGTGCATCGGTGGTTGCTGAGACGAAGATAAAGCGGGAGGGAGAGCTTTCTCTTTCGCTGGTACCCAATCCTGATATTCTGGCGACTCTCCGGCAGGCTTATCCTGAGAAGCTGATGATAGGTTTTGCTCTCGAGATGAAGGGCGGTGAAGCCAATGCCAGGGAAAAACTCAGACGCAAGGGATTGGATGCCATTGTCTTGAATATGGTTTCTCCTGATTTTCATCCGATGGGTGCAGACGAGAACGAAGTGTATGTTTACACGAGGGATGGACAGGAGTATTTTATTGAGCGGAGTCCAAAGGAAGAGGTGGTCGAACGACTCATTGAGTATCTTTTTCTTGGGGGAAAGGCTTGAGGGTCATGGGAATAGACCCTGGTCTGGAGAGACTAGGGTATGCGGTGATAGAGATAGACCATGGTGTGTATCGTGTGTATGGTTATGGGCTGGTATCGACCAACCGAGAGGATCCCCTTCCTTTTCGGTTGAAGGTTATCTATGAGGATGTGAAACAACTGATAGAGAAGTACGCTCCCGAGAAAATTTTGATGGAACAGCTGGTTTTTGCCCGCAATGTGACCACAGCTATGGCAGTAAGCGAGGTGCGAGGAGTGGTGATGCTTCTGGCTGCGCAGTTGTCTCTTCCTGTGGAGGAGATGGCACCATCGCAACTGAAGCGGGCGGTGTGTGGGAGCGGACGGGCAACAAAGTCCCAGATCCAGCGATCGGTTCAGCGTTTTCTGGGTTTGGCAGAGCTTCCAGAACCGGATGATGTGGCGGATGCCCTCGCCCTGGCAATGATAGGGGCTATGCGAAGATAGCAAAGGAGGAAAAATCTATGTGTGGCATTGTAGGCTATATTGGTACCCGTGATGCCAAAGAGGTTTTGCTCGAGGGATTGGCTCGGCTGGAGTATCGAGGGTATGATTCAGCCGGTGTGGCTTTGATTGATACAGACAATACTCTCTTTGTCGAAAAACAGGTAGGAAAGATCGCTGTTTTGCGGAATGCTGTTTTTCGTAGGTTTCATAATAAATGTTTTTCGATTGGTATAGGGCATACACGCTGGGCTACACATGGGGGAGTGACACAAGAAAACGCTCATCCTCATGTGAGTGCCTCCGGGAGGATTGCCCTTGTTCATAATGGCATTATCGAAAACTACATGGCACTGAAGCAATACCTCCTCAAGGAGGGATACACCTTTGCTTCTGAAACGGATACGGAAGTACTGGTGCATTTGATAGAGGATTTTTATAAACGAGAGGGGAACCGCAATCTTCAATCGGCGGTGATGGAGGCTTTGAAACTTGTTGAGGGAACGTATGGGATTGCGGTGATCTCGGTGGATGAGCCTTACAAGATTGTTGCTGCACGGAATGGAAGTCCCCTTGTTATCGGTATTGGGGAAAAAGAGATGTTTGTGGCTTCTGATGTGAATGCGCTTCTTGCCTACACGAGACATGTTATTTATCTTGAAGACAAGGAATTAGTTGTTCTCAAAAGTGAAAAATACAAGGCGTATGATCTTGATTATCAGCGTATTGACAAAGAAGTGGTGAAGGTAGAGTGGGATATTAACGCCATTGAACTGGGGAAGCATGAGACCTACATGGAAAAAGAGATCTTTGAACAGCCTGAAGCCATTCGCAATGCCCTCCGTGGTCGTGTTGTGTTAGAGGACGGGATGGTAAAGTTTGGTGGCTTGAATATGACGGAGGAAGAGATACGCAAGATTACCCGTATCGTGATCACAGCCTGTGGGACAAGCTGGCACGCGGCCCTTATAGGGAAGTACCTTATCGAACGGTTTGGGGAGATCCCGGTGGAGGTTGATTATGCCTCGGAGTTTCGTTATCGTAACCCCATCCTCAAAGAAGGGGATCTGGTGGTGGTGATCAGCCAGTCTGGAGAAACTGCAGATACACTCGAGGCACTTCGGGAGGCCAAGAGAAAGGGGGTGAGGGTGCTTGGTCTCACCAATGTGGTGGGGAGTACGATTGCCCGGGAGAGTGATGGTGGTATTTATCTCCATGCTGGTCCCGAGATTGGTGTTGCTTCGACGAAGGCCTTTACCAACCAGGTGGTGAGCTTGATCCTTTTTGCGATTTATCTCGGGCGTCTCAAAAACATGAGCATGTATGAAGGTCAGAGGCTCTTGAAAGAGCTTTCAGACATTCCAGAAAAGATCCAGCAGATTCTTGATCAGCAAGAAATTGTGAAAAAGATAGCCGAAAAGTATCAGACGGCAAAGAATTTTCTCTATCTTGGACGAGGATTTAATTATCCTGTGGCACTTGAAGGGGCTCTCAAACTCAAGGAAATCTCCTACATCCATGCTGAGGGATATCCAGCTGCCGAGATGAAGCATGGGCCTATCGCATTAATTGATGAGCTTATGCCGGTGGTTTTTATTGCCCCGAGGGATGCTCTCTATGAGAAAGTAGTGAGCAATATTCACGAGGTGAAGGCCCGTCATGGCAAGGTGATTGCCATCCTCTCTGATAAAGATGACCATGTCTTGCGTTATGTGGATGAGGCTATCTATATCCCACAGACGGTCGAGGAGTTTTCGCCACTACTTACTGTGGTGCCACTTCAGATGTTGGCCTACCATATAGCCCGATTGAAGGGGCTCGATGTGGACAAACCCAGAAACCTGGCAAAATCAGTGACCGTGGAGTAGGTGATGCGATGGGGAGAGATGTGCCTCGGCTGCGGGAGGGTGCTGGGAGATAGTGATGGGAAGCTCGTTTGTCGGGATGAGTTGTCTCATATCAGGGGAGTGCAGGCGGTAGCATATCGCTGTGTTCATTGTGATCAGGAGCTGGTGTTTCCCACGGAGGACATGCTCTGTTATGACTGCCTGCTCAGGATACGGGGAGGAGAGACTTTTCTTGAGAAGAGTCGTGCTATTTTTTTCTATAGGGGAATGGTGCGAGAGTTGTACCAGAAGGCTAAGTTTGAGGAAAATAAGCGAGCCCTTCTGGATATCCAGCGGCATGCGAGGGATGTTTTGGAGGGGAGGGATTTTTTCCCTGAGGCGGATGTGGTTACGGTGGTTCCTTCTCACAGGTATACCCTCTTGAGACGGGGGTATTCAGCCGTTGAATGGTTTTGGTTGGCGTGGTATCCGCTATTGACACGAGATGTGTTGGTTCGACGTTGGACGACAAGACATCAGAAAAATCTGAGGCGGGAAGAGCGTCTTCAGATGGTGCGAGGTCAGTTTGTTGTGAAGCGAAGAGACCTTGTAGAGGGGAAGCGTGTTCTTGTCCTGGACGATGTGTATACGACGGGCAGCACCCTTGAGGAGGTGGCGAGGGTGTTACGGCTGGCTGGGGCTCAAAGTGTTGAGGCACGAGTCATATTTCGGGATTAAATCAAGGAAAAAGTAAGGCAAAAGGAAGGAATTGCCGATAAATACAAAAAAGCTGTAACCTCAGAGACAGAGAAGAGGAGTAAATGGGCAGATTTGATAGTATCGAAAAGTTTCTTGGCAAGGAAGAGAATTTTTCCAGTCAGCAGATAGAGGCTGGACTGGATTCTATGGATGATATACCTGCTCAGCTGTCAGATGTTAATCCCGATGCCCTGGCCAATGTAGAACGTCTTTTGCAGACTGGGGGAGAATCGTCGTCTGGTGGAACAGGGGGAGTTGCATTCTCATCCGAGGGGTCTGTGAATGGTCAGTCAGTTTCTCTCTCTGAGGAACTTATGAAGGAACTGCAAGCGCTGGATGGGCCACCACCCTCTCTCGATGAGCTTGATGCTCGCTTTAGTTCTCTCCGGGATATCATGAGTTCTTTGAGTGAGGGAGAAGAGGAAGCATCTTCTGAGGAAGAGTCACCTTTTGAAATGGCATTACCCCAGGAAGAGGTGTCACCACCTGTAGCGGAAGATGTTACTCTCTCTGTTCCCGAGGGAGAGGTGGATAGTGGGCTGGCAGAATTGTTGGGACAGATGAAGGTCGAAAAAGGGGCACTAGAGCCAGAAACAGGAGGTATGGAAAGTCTGTTGTCCTCTCTGGGGATTACTGAACCGCAAGCACCAGAATCCCCTCTACCCTCTTTTGAGGATACAGGACCTTCTCCAGAGCCTTCTGTAGAGATGCCCTTTGAACAGGAGATGGTGTCTGAAGAGATGCCTTTTGAAATGCCTTCTCTGGACAGGACCACAGCAGAGAAATCATTTGAGGAAATGCCTTCTCTTGAGGGTTTTGGCGAGATTGGAGAAACAGGACCAACACCAGAACCCTATACTTTTCCCTCCTTTGATGAGGTTTTGCCTGAGGCTTCAACTGAGGAGCCTTTGCTGGCGGGCTTTGGAGAAGGTCCGGAACCATCTGTTGAACTTCCGCTTGAAACAGAAGTCGCGGGGGTATCTCAAGAGACGTCTGGCCTAGGGGAGATAGGGACTCTTGATTTTGAAGCTGGATTTCCAGAGATTTCGGAATCCGAACCAGCAGCCCCATCCAGAGCGCCGTCTTTTGATTTTGATCTTGAGAGAACGGAACCTGAACCTCCGTTGGCTCCTTCAGTTTCGTCGGGAGGAGAGCTTTCTTCTCAGGAGATACTGCTTGATCCTGAAAAGGCAGTCAAGATCCGGGAAAGAATCAATAAAATCAAACGAGCCGATGTTCGTCAGAGAGTGCGTGAGGCTATTGTTAAGGGGGAACTCTCTGAAGCTCTGTTAAAAGAACTCTTGTTGAAACTCCTGCTCAATGAGAGCGATGCCAATCTGGAGGCTTTTGATAAACGTTATCTCCAGGGAATAACCGTTGAGCCGAGGACACCACCGTCTTTTCAGCAGCCGATGAGGCGAGTCATCTATACGGAAGAGGCTATAAAAGCTGAACAGCTCAATAAGCAGCTGGGGAAGGTGGGGGGACTGAGTTTAATGCTTCTTTTGGTTTCCGTGGCGCTTTCGGCTTTGATGTGGGTTGGGGTGATTCGGCCTGTGCTTGCTGGACGAGAGTATGAAAAAGGTCTCAAGGCTATAGAACAGAAGGATTATATCTTTGCAGAGAAAAAGTTCCAGCGAGGGAAGGAAATCGGTGGTTTTAGTGTAAAGTGGCACAATATTTATGCTCAAAAGTACACAGAGGTAAAACAGTGGGAACTGGCACGACAGAAGTATGAAGCGGTGCTTCAGCGCAAACCCCTCGATCGTATGACGATTATGAATTATGCGGAGTTTAACAAACAGCTCTATCCTCCGCGTTATGATGAGGCTGTTTCGCTCTATACTCGTTTGTACAAGCGGTTCCCAAAAGATTTTAGAGTGGTTGATGCCCTTGGACAGACCTATGTGGAATGGGCGGATCGAACCCAGGACACGGTGGATCGATTAGAGCGGTTTAAAAAAGCTAATGACCTCTATGAAACCTATCTCATGAAACGTTCCAAGGATGTTGGCGCTCATTTCCGTTTGCTGGATATTGCGATTCGTGTCACGAATGAGACGCTCATAGATGGTCGTTATCAAATCATTGAAAAGCTCAATAAGAAAGCCATTAACTTCCCCATTCTTACACGTCTGGCGAGCTATTACATTGATAAGCGACGGCTTTCTGATGCAGGGAAGGTTTTACAGAAGTTGATTCCCCTCATCAAGATCAAAATTCGCGAAAGTGATGGGGCGTATGTGCTTGATGAATCGATGAACAAGTTTTCCAATCAGAAACCAGTGTACGATGAAACATTGTACCAGTTTGGTCGTCTTCAGACGCTTCGGCTTGATTTTGTGCGAGCCCTGTGGGCACTTTCGAATGCTGTAGGACTTAACCCCTCGAATGCCAGGGCGTATAATCTGATGGGAGAGATCTACTACACCACCGATGAGCGTCCCGAAGCTAAGCGAATGGCAATTTCTCTCTTTGAAACGTCTCAGCGACTAGCCCCGTCCTATTATAAGCCATACGTCAATCTTGGGCATCTGTATTATTATAACGATCTGGGTTTCAAAGATGAAGAATCAGCTCTTTTTAAAGCCCTTGGGTATTATAAGGTGGCCTATCAACTCTATCAGATGGGACAGGTGGATAGACTAAGCCCTGATCCCAAGCTGTTTTACAATCTTTCCTGGCTTTATTACAAGTACGGAAACTATGAAGAGGCTCTCCAGGTGCTCTCTCAGATCTATGTCACTGATCCATTGAACCCGTATTATTCCTATGCGATAGGGAATATGTATCAGAAGATGGGTATCGGTGATCTGGCCGAGGTGAATTATATGAAAGCTATCGATTATTTCAACGATATTGTGAAACGGATCAAGTATATTAATCCTGATTCAACGCGTCATAAGGAGGTGTTTACTCAGCTTGCTCGTGCTTACAATAACCTTGGGGTGGTGTATTTTTCCGCAGCCAAACTCAATCCGAAGATGGCACAGGAGTATGAAGCCAAAGCCCTCCTCTACTTCTACAATGCAAAAAACATGGCCAACAAGATCAACCTCCTCTATCCTGAGGCGGAGTACAATATCAAAGTGGTTCTGAACAAGGGTATCCGAGGGAGAATGGCGAAGCTTGATGAGACCTTGGTGAAGCAAACCTCTCTTCATCGTATCTTAGAGGAGCTCAAAAATAGCATGATTGATGAACTGTAAGTGTGATTGAAAAAGAAAAATTTTTGAGAATTTTGCGCGAAAAAAATTGACTTTTTTTTCTCTTTTCTCTATCATAAAAAGAGATGAGAAAAGAGACATGGGGTTGGGATTTACTTTTTCAAAGTGGGATTTTTTATAGATCTTTCGTGAGGGAAGCGGAGAACAGATAATCAAGAGGTATCGTGGAAAGCGTTTTGAGAGAAAGTGAGAAGTGGTTTTCTTTGTTTGTGGGGGGAGATAAAGAGGTTGATATCTTTTTATAGATTTTCGTGTCATTTTGGTCAGTACCGTGACCTTGAAAGGTAAGCTTAACGTAGAGAGGGAAACGCTTTTCCTCTTCTCAAAAAAATGCAAAAAACAGAAAAAGATATATTCTGTTTTGCGAGAGCAAGGACAGAAAGGAGTTGATATGCCGAGAAAAAAGATTGTCTTAAAAGTCAACAATGCTGAGGAGAATGTTCAGGCTTCTTCTCAGCAAGAGAGTGATGCTCTTTTCCCTGAGAGTGCAGTTGTCCCTGAAGAGTCTGGGAATGAGTCATCTCAGAAGGCTGCTACTCAGGGGGAAAAACCAAGTTACAAACATCTCTTGTTTGCCAAGTATGTGCCTTCAAACAATCTCGAGGATGTACTTAAACAAATATTCACAGAGGATAAGACGATTATATTCTTGAATAAGTTGAAACAGCTTTCTGTAACGGAGCTTTCGATGGTGGCTGAATACATGGATATAGAAAATTATGCTGAAATGCATACCCAGGAGCTTATCTATCAGATTCTTCGGAAGCATGCAGATAAAAACGGTATTATCTATGGTGGAGGAACCCTCCAGATTATTGAGAAGGAAAGGGATAATACCTTTGGTTTTTTGCGTTCTCCACGCTATTCTTATTATGCAAGTTCGGATGATATTTATGTTTCCGGGCACCAGCTCCACAATTTTCGCTTGAGGAGTGGAGATACCATAGAGGGGCATATTCGTCCACCTAAGAAGCCGGAGGAAGAGAAGTTTTTTGCGCTCATGCGGATTGAAAAGGTGAATGATCTTTCCCCCGAAGAGGCCAAACGTCGCCCCCTCTTTGATAACCTTACCCCTCTTTTCCCCAAGGAGCGCTTGAAGCTCGAGACCACTCCGAACGAGATAGCCATGCGCATGATGGATCTCTTTACCCCTATCGGAAAGGGTCAGCGTGGCTTGATTGTCTCTCCACCAAAGGCTGGTAAGACTACCCTTCTCCAGAAGATAGCCAACAGTATCGCGCAGAATCATCCTGAGGTAACCTTGATCATCTTTCTGGTTGATGAGCGACCGGAAGAGGTGACTGAGATGCAGCGCTCGGTGAAAGCGGAGGTGATCAGTTCAACCTTTGATGAGCCACCACAGAAGCATATTCAGGTAGCCAATATGGTGCTGGAGCGGGCAAAGCGTCTGGTAGAGTCTGGTCATGATGTGGTGATTCTGCTGGATTCGATTACCCGTCTGGCGAGAGCGTACAACCAGGTAGAGCCAGCAAGTGGCAAGATTCTCTCTGGTGGTATTGATGCCAATACACTCTACAAGCCAAAGAAGTTTTTTGGTGCGGCTCGAAACATCGAAGAGGGAGGGAGTCTCACTATCCTTGCTACAGCCCTGATTGATACGGGGAGCAAGATGGATGAGGTGATTTATGAGGAGTTTAAGGGAACAGGAAATATGGAGATTCATCTGGATAGAAATCTTGCTAATATCCGTATTTTCCCTGCCATTGATCTCAAGCTCTCAGGTACCAGAAGAGAGGAGTTGCTCCTTGATCCGATGACATTGGAACGAGTGCACATGCTTCGTCGTGCCTTTGCCAGTATGTCCAATGAAGACGTGATCGACAAACTCACTGCAGCTCTACGTAAGGCGCCAACCAATGAGGACTTTATTCGGAATTTACAGGTTTATGCCAATCTGAACGGAAAGAGTTAAGTTGATTGTTACGAGGAGAGCGATGCCAGATCAAGAAAGCGTCCAGGTGGCTGTTATTGGTGGTGGTATAGCTGGCATTGAGGCGGCAAAAAAGCTGGGGAGTCTGAAAACGACACCCGTGGTTTTGGTGGAGAGGAGCGAGGAATCTCTGGGAGGCTATACCCTTCAGCAGGGGACGCTTTTTTTACGGTTTTTGATGGAGCAGTATCAGAAAAGCCAGGCAAAATCTCACTATGATGAGGTGAGACGCCAGTGGAATCAAGTCCAGCACGCCATACGCAGGTCTTTTCGTTCAGTTCTTGAGAAAAATGATGTTTCTGTTGTCTATGGAGAGGCTCTTTTTCGGGAGCCTTTTGTCTTTTCGGTAGGAGACTCGCTCTATAGGTGTGATCATCTCTTGCTGGCAACGGGCAGTCGATGGAAAAAGCCTGCTTGGGTAGTTGATGAACCAGACGAGTGGGCTTTATGGGAAACCCTTCCGCACTCTGTAGTGATTCTTGGAGGAGAAAGGGAGAGTTGTGAGGTTGCTTATCATTTAGCGTGGTTGGGGTGTAGCGTGATGTTGGTGGAGAGAAGTGCGGTTTTCCTGTCAGAAGAGAGGGAGGAGTTTCGTGGTGAGGTGAGAAGGCTTTTCTCAGAGGTTGGGGTGCGGCTCTATGAGGGAATGGAACTCAAGCAGGCTAGAAAGTCTCCCTCTGGGTGGCAGATAGAGATGCAAGATAGTTTGGGAAATCCCTGTTTTCTTGAGAGTGAGGCTTTTCTTGTCTTCTGGGAGAGGGAGTGTGTTTCTCCTCTGGAGCTGGAAGTGGATCATCATACAGGTGGAATAAAGGTCAATACCAGTTATCAAACAGGGGTGAATGGTGTTTTTGCGGCAGGGGATATGATTCATCCTGGGAGTGAGGCTCATGTAGCAAAACGGGAGGGATGTTTAGCAGCGGAGAATCTTTTTCTCCAGAGAATGCCCCCGCTGGTTCCGATGGTTCAGCTTCATAAAGACACGATTCGCTATGATGTGGTTCCGAGGGTATCGTATTTTGATTATCCCCTGGCTTGGGTGGGGATGCGAGTTGAGGAGGCGAGGCAACGATTTCAGCCGTTTGAGCTTCAGAGAGTAACGAGACGCTGGCCTCTTTTGGGTTGTGAGAATAAAGAGGTATGGGTTTCGCTTCTGCTTCACAAGGTGCGGCAGCATATTCTGGGAGCGGTCGCCTATGGACCTTGTGCCGAATCGCTGATTCATCTTTTTTCTCTTGCGATGATGAGAGGGGTGCGTTTTCATGAGATTGGTGAAACCCTGTATACCGTAGGCTCTCTGGAAGAGCTGGTAGGGGAGATAGCGTTGGAAATATGAGAAAGGAGGAAGTATGAAACGAGAAATTGACACGCTTATGGAATATATTCAAGGGTGTAAGTCAATGGTGGTTATTACGGGAGCGGGGATTTCAACGAGAGCGGGGATTCCGGATTTTCGCTCTCAGAATGGGATCTACCGCCAGAGTGGTATCAACGAAACACTTTTTCATATTGAGGTTTTTCGTGAGGATCCGGGTGCTTTTTACAAAACCTTTGCCCCTCTGTATGCCACTATTCGGGAGGCTCAGCCTACCTATACCCATCGTGTTCTGAAGCGTTTGGAGGAATTTGGTCGGCTCAAGATGATCATTACCCAGAATATTGATGGGCTTCATCACAAGGCTGGCTCGAAGAATGTACTTGAAATCCATGGACACTTGCGACAGTGGGATTGTCTTGACTGTCGAACGAGTTATGATACTACTGAGGATATTGAAGCGTGTGTTCTGAAGGGGGATGTTCCCCGTTGTCTAGCCTGTCAGGGGGTTCTCAAACCCCATGTGGTGTTTTTTGGTGAGTATGTTATGGGGCTTGAAAAAGCGATGCAGGCGGTTCAAACCGCCGATCTTTTGGTGGTTTTGGGGAGTTCTCTTGTCGTGTATCCTGTGGCGGGACTTCCTGGTTATCGAGATGAAGAGGCTCACTTTGTGATTGTCAATCGGGATTCAACACCTCTTGATGAAGAGGCAGAGATTGTGTTTCATGAAGATACAGACGAGGTTTTAAAACATCTCGGTTTTCTCTAAACAAGAAAAAAATTGACTTTTTTCCCTTGACGGTGTATAATGAAAGATATGAGAAGAGGAGGAATACATGCCACCCAAAATTGAAGGACAGTTAAATACTATCATTGGTGAGGGTTCAGCGTTTCAAGGGAAGTTTTTTGTTCATGGTTCTCTACAACTCGATGGTAAATTTGAAGGCGAACTTCGTGTCGAAGAGCATCTCTATGTGGGCGAAACAGGAAAGGTAAAGACTCAGGTCTTGCGAGCAAAAAAGATCACCGTCGCAGGCGTAGTCCTGGGGGATCTGGAGGCTCTTGAAGAGGTCAAACTTCTCTCAACGGGCCGTGTGCTGGGTAATATTACCGTACCTCAGCTTTCTATGGAGCCTGGTGTGGTGATCAAGGGAAATATTCTCATCACAGCAGGACAGAAGAAAGAGGTCGAGAAACTCATCGAGGATGCCTACAACTCTGGTCCTTCTATAAACTTTGACGCAATGTTTGAAGAAAAGAAGGAAAAGATACCGGAGATTCTGTCGAGCAAAGAGAAAGAAAAAGATAGCAAGTTTCTATGATCTTGCTCAAAAACAGTGTGGAGATTGAATACATTCGGAAAAGTAACCAGATTATTGCCTCGATTTTCCGGATGCTTCATCCCTATATTCGCCCAGGAGTGAAGACAAAAGAGATCGACGAGATCATTGAGGAGGCTATTCTCTCTCGTGGTGCCCGTCCCTCTTTTAAGGGGTATACGCCGGGCGGATCGTTTCGACCGTATCCGGCGGCAAGCTGTATCTCTGTTAATGAGGTGGTGATTCACGGTATTCCCGGTGAGTATGTGCTAAAGGATGGGGATATCGTGAGTATTGATGTTGGGACGGATTTTCATGGCTACTATGGTGATGCTTCGTACACCTATCTGGTGGGCAATGTTTCCGAACGAGATCGTCGTCTCGTGGAGGATACCAGGAAAGCCCTAGAGCTTGCCATCGACGTTTGTCGTGAGGGGGTGTACCTCAACGAGATAGGGCGAGCGGTTTCTTCGTATCTGTTGCCGAAGGGATATGGGATCCTGCGAGATTACTGTGGGCATGGTGTGGGGAAAGCCCTCCACGAGGATCCTCCCGTGCTAAACTACTACGATCCCAAACGCAAGGGGCCAAAACTCAAAAAAGGTATGGTGATAGCCATTGAGCCGATGGTGACGCTTGGGACTCATGAGGTGATGGTACTCAAAGATGGATGGACAGTGGTGACGAGAGATGGGAGTCGGGCGGCTCACTGGGAGCATTCGATAGCGATTACTGATGGGGAACCGATAGTTCTTTCGGCGTGGGAGTAGCCTATGTGGGATGCTCTGGTTATCGGTACAGGGATTGCTGGGACGACAACGGCGTATCTTCTTGCAAAACAGGGGCTCTCTGTTCTGGTACTCACCAAGGCTGGTGATCCCCTTGAGTCCAATACCTACTATGCCCAGGGTGGAATTGTGTACAAGGGACCTGGGGATTCTCCTGAGCTTTTGATGCAGGATATTTTGCAGGCTGGTGCCGGGATTTCCAATCCTGAAGCTGCTCGAGTGGTGGCTACTGAGGCTCAGGAAGCGGTGAACGAGGTGCTCATTGAGGCTTTTGGTATAGATTTTTCTCGCAACGGCATGGGGGATTTTGATCTCACGGAAGAAGGAGCACATTCGGTCAGGCGGATCCTTCATGCTCTGGACAGTACTGGCAAGACTATTGAAGAGGCTGCGATAGCCAGGCTCAAAAAAACTCCCGGTATCGAACTTCGTACTGGCTATCATGTGATTGATATTATCACCCTTGACCACCATACGCGTTATCCTCAGAGGATGTATCTTCCTCCCACAGCTCTTGGTGTCTACGCCTATAATCAAAATACCAGGAAGGTTGAGAAGCTCTTGGCCAAGAATGTTGTGCTTGCTACGGGGGGTATGGGGCAGATCTATCTCCACACGACCAATCCTCCTGGTGCAACAGGTGATGGTTATGCGATGGCCTATCGAGCTGGGGCGAGGCTGATCAACATGGAATATACCCAGTTTCATCCTACAACACTGTTTCACCCCAAGGCAGATAACTTTCTCATCTCGGAGGCAGTGCGGGGAGAGGGGGCTGTCCTGATCAATAAGTATGGGGAAGCCTTTATGGCTCGTTATCATCCTCAGAGGGATCTTGCCCCGAGGGATATTGTGACGAGAGCGATTCTCTCGGAGATGTACGCCACCAAAGAACCCTGTGTGTATCTCGATATTGCTCGACTTGGGAAGGAGAAGGTAAAATCTCGTTTTCCAACGATTTATCGAAAATGTCTTGAGTATCGTATTGATATCACGGTTGATCCTGTGCCGGTAGTACCGGCGTATCATTTTTCCTGTGGGGGTGTGTACACGGATATGGAGGGACGAACGACCATCCAGAGGCTCTATGCGGTTGGGGAAGTAGCGTGTACCGGGCTTCATGGAGCGAATCGCCTCGCGAGTACCTCTCTTCTTGAGGGTGTTGTCTTTGGGAGAAGGATTGCCCTGTTTCTCGGTCGGACGAGGGAGACATGGGGTGATCAGCCCTATCAGGATATCCCTGACTGGAAGGATACGGGGACAGAAGAGCTTGATCCGGCCTTGATTTCTCAGGATTGGGCTCTCTTGAGAAACATGATGTGGAATTATGTCGGGGCGGTGAGGACAAAGAAACGGCTCAAACGGGCTCTTGTCGATCTCAAGAATCTTCGAGAGGATGTGGAGGACTTTTATCGGGATGCGAAGATTGCTCCGGAGATTATCGAGCTACGAAATGCTGTCCAGACAGGGCTCATCGTAGCCCAGCATGCCTGGACCAACCGGGAGAGTCGAGGGGCTCACTATCGACTGGATAGCGAAGAAGGTGTCTAAGGTGTCCTGAAAAATTTGAGGGTATAAAAAACTTGATTTTTTCAGGAAATGGTGGTATAGTTAATCAAAGGAGGATCTATGCGGTGGTTTAGTTTTGAGGCTTTTACGGTGTTTATAGGGGTGTTGTTTATTCTCTTTGGTGTCTCTTTGATTCTCAAGTCCTTTCTCAATATTGATCTTCCGCTCTTCAGGATTGGACTGGCTCTGTTTCTCATTTATCTGGGGCTTGGGCTTATCTTTCAGCCTCCCTGGAAATGGGGGAGTGCTCATAGCCGTGTGGTCAGAGAGGGAGCTGAGCGTTCGTGGGTATTTGCCTCGGCTCAGACAGGGCTTGAAGAGGGTGCATCAACTTTCAACGCGATTTTTAGTTCTCTTGAGGCGGATTTTTCCTCCCTTCGGCCAGACGAGAAGCGAGTTATCCAGTGTAATGCTGTGTTTGGGTCGCTTGAGGTGACCTTGCCTCGTGATGTTCCGATTCGGGTGGAGGGTCATGCGGTGTTTGGGAGTGTAGAGTTTCCCGACAGGCGAAGTGTGAGTTTTGGTTCACTCTCAACGGGTGAGGAATCCGGGGTGGTGATTATAGCCAATGCGGTATTTGGTTCCGTGGAATTTAAGGTCAAATAAACGACCAACGAAAGGAGGTAGGATATGAAACGAAGATTTGGAGTTGTGATTGGTTTGTTGGTAGCAGGAATGGTTTTTGGTACGGATTTTGATAATATGACCAATGACCTTTCCAAGGTGTTGTCTGATGGATCGACGGCTATAGCCCAGGCGCTTGCCAGGAATGTAGGCTACTACAGTGGTTCTGGGAATGTGACAGCAGCCAATGCTTCGGGATTTCCCGGTGTGAAGGTAGGGGTTGGTCTGGGTACGGCTATGCCTGGTTATGTATGGCAGGCTTTGTTCTCCCAGGATACTTCTGCATTTGTGGGTAGCCTTGACTCGAAAAACGCTGCGGGAGTCAATGCTATAGCACAGGTTGTGGGTGCTCTTCCCTTGAACTATGATGAGCTCTATGCAAAGATAGGTGTCCCGATGGTACCGATGGATATTGGTCTGAGATTGGGGTATTTCCCTACTCTCAAACTGGGAACGGATGACGCAAATGTAACCATCGGGTTTTTCCACTTTGGGGCTGAGGCTCGCTACAAGCTTACTGGTATCAACCTTGTGTTTGCCAAGAGCCAGATTGAGGCAAGGCTTTCGTATGATTACGATACAGGAGTTATTGGGGCAGGACAGAAGCTTTCTTCACTAGCTTATGAGCCTGTGAATAATACGGTGATTGGAACAAACGAAATGACCATGACCATGGAGAATACGTGGTCCGGATCTTCTGTGGGGATCAAGCTGATGGGTGGGCTTTCTGTTCTCATGTTTGATGTCTATGGTGGTATTGGTGGAAACTTTAACTTTGGGGAGGTAAAGACCACCCTGACAAGTAAGGTGGCATTTAAGGATACTACGGGTTCTCTTGGCAACCAGGAGGTAACGTTGAGTGGTTCAGGAAAGGGAGCGTACGATCTCTTTGATCTTCGGCTGCTTGTTGGGGCACACTTCTTTGTCTCGGATGTTGCTGTCGAGTGGAATCCACTGAATAATGCGCTCGCTCTCACGATTGTACCGGTTTCGATTGCCTTCTAAGCGATTGAAAAGGGGTGTTGTGTAGGCAACACCCCTTTTTTTTTGATTTTTTGGGCGGTGTGCTTTATACTTTATCTGAGGAGTGAGTATGGAAGATATTGATCCCTTACCACTGAGATGCTTCCCTCTTGTAGGAGGGGGGCTATGATTTGTGTGGTAGTGAATAATCCTAGAGACTGGTTTTTTCATTCTCCGCATATCAAGGTGGTGTCTGCGAGAGATTACTTAACAAAAGATGAGTATATTCAGGACAAAAACATCAAGGTTTTCAATCTCTGTCGTTCGTATCGTTATCAGTCTATCGGGTATTATGTGTCTCTGCTCGCTGCTGCGAGGCAGCATCGAGTGATGCCTACGGTGGCGACCATTCAGGAGATGAAAACCCAGAGCGTGGTCAAGGTTCTGACAGCTGATCTTGAGGATCTGATACGCAATATTTTGAGTAAGGCACCTCCCTCGGTCTGCCAGGAAACAAAACTGAGTGGCAAAACGGTGCCGACATTTACCATGCGTATTTACTTTGGGCATACGATTCGCAAAGAGTATGAGCGTCTGGGGCAGTCTGTTTTTGGTATTTTCCAGGCGCCGCTCATCAAGGCAGTGTTTGTGAAACCGAATGGTCACTGGGAGGTTCAGAGTATTGTCCCTATCTCAGCGAATGAGATTCCCGATGAGGAGAAGATGTGGGTCGTTGAATTCGCTGATATGTATTTTGAGAGCAAGAGCTTTTACCAGAAGAAGAGGCATTCATCCCCTTATGATATGGCAATCCTGGTCAATCCCGATGAGAAGGGAGATGCCCCATCCAACCCCAGGGCACTCAAAAAGTTTGAGAAGGCGGCAGAGGATGCCGGGTTTAATGTGGAGTTTATCACGAGAGAGGATTATAGTAAGCTGGCTGAGTTTGATGCTCTTTTTATCCGGGAAACGACACGGGTCAATCATCATACCTTTCGTTTTGCCCAGAGGGCTGAGGCTGAGGGTTTGGTGGTGATTGATGATCCGCTTTCTATTATTCGTTGTAGTAACAAGGTCTATCTGGCTGAATTGATGAAGCGCGCCAAGATTCCTACACCGAGGACGTGGATCCTCCACGAGGACAACATGGAGAGGATTCTGCGTGAGGTTTCCTTTCCCTGTGTGATGAAGCAGCCTGATAGTTCGTTTTCTCGAGGGGTGGTGAAGGTGGAGGATGAGGCCGCTTTTCTCTCGGAGGGGGAGAGACTGCTGGATATGAGTGATCTGATTGTTGTTCAGGAGTTTTTGCCTACGAGTTTTGACTGGAGGGTAGGGGTATTGAACGGGGAGGCACTCTACGTCTGCAAATACTATATGGCCAGGAAACACTGGCAGATTGTGAATTATTCTACTGATGGGCAGGATAAGTATGGACGGTTTGAAACGATCCCGGTTGAACTGGCTCCTCGCAAGCTGATCTCTATGGCGCTCAAGGCGGCCAGGCTGGTGGGCAAGGGGCTCTATGGACTGGATATCAAACAGGTAGGTGATCAGTTTTATCTCATAGAGATCAATGACAATCCCAATATTGATGCAGGGATAGAGGACAAGGTGCTTCGAGATCGTTTGTATCGTCGTATTATGCAGCATTTTGCTCTCGAGGTGAGTCGGAAGAAAAACTACCTCTCTTCACAGGGATGAGGCAGGTTATGGTAGTGAAAAGATCCTTATTTTTCTCGACGACTGATCTCTGTCTGACGAAAAAGGCAATGGCACGGGATTTTTACCAGACTTTGGTGAAGGTTTCTCAGATGGTAGAAAGACCTTTCCCTGTCGTGGTGTTTTTTTTGGGGGGAGTGGATACGGACACATACCAACGATCTTGCCTTTCTTCGAGGGATACCGCTGGCTTTTGTAGCGGGGAATCACAGCTTTTCTCACTCGATCTTTTCTAACTTGTGGCAGAGGGAAACCTTTATTGCCTAGATTACCAACACAGAGGTGATGATGCTTCGGCATGGGGTTCTTCCTTCGGTCTGGTTTCGGTTTCCCGGGCGAAGGATTACCCTGATCAGTTGGAGGTTCTCAGGGAGCTGGGGCTTGTGGCGGTGGATACGACGATGTGGATTGGCCAAAAAAGGATCCTTCGCTGGGCGGTGATTCTTGTCCATTCAAACGGAACGATGCTCGTAGAGGTAGCCCATCTCAAACGGCTCCTCCAAACCAACACTGACGCCATCTTGAAAGGCAGCATGGTGTTTCGTGATATACGCGACTATGCGAGGGAGTTTGTAGGGGAAACAAACTGCTTTTAATGGGAAGCAAGTTTCTCCTGAAAGTAGGCAATGGTTGCCTGAAGCCCTTCTCTCACAGGCACTTTTGGTTCCCAACCGAGTTCTTTTCTGGCGAGAGAGATATCCGGGCGACGTTTTCTTGGATCGTCTTCGGGAAGAGGGGAGAATCGTATCTCAGAGCTACTTCCTGTGAGTTCTTTGACCAGGTTGGCAAGCTCTGCGACCGTATACTCTTCGGGGTTACCGAGGTTGACAGGACCGGTAAAATTGTCTTTCACACACATGCGGTAGATGCCTTCGACCAGGTCAGAGACATAACAGAAGCTCCTCGTCTGGGATCCATCCCCATAGATAGTGATAGCATCTCCCTTGAGTGCCTGAACAATGAAGTTAGAAACCACCCGTCCATCATTCTCGAGCATGCGTGGTCCATAGGTGTTGAAGATACGGATGATCTTGGTATCCACCTGGTAAAAACGACGATAATCCATGGTGAGGGTCTCGGCGATACGTTTTCCCTCATCATAACAGCTTCGGATGCCAATGGTATTGACGTTCCCCCGGTAGGTTTCTGTCTGAGGATGAATCTCCGGATCACCATAAACCTCACTCGTTGAGGCAAGGAGAAAACGAGCGTTATTCTGTCTGGCGAGTTCGAGCAGGTGAAGTGTGCCCTCAAAGCTTGTCCTTGCTGTGTAGATGGGATCGCGCTGGTAGTGTGGCGGAGAAGCAGGACAGGCGAAGTTCAAAACTAGATCACAGGAGATGTTGAGGGGTTTGAGGATAGACTCTTCCACAAAATGGAATCGTTTCTCCTGTTCGAGATGCTTGATATTGTCTAGAGTTCCTGTGTAGAGGTTATCGACACAGAAAACCTCATAGCCTTCTACCAGAAACCTGTCACAGAGATGACTTCCAATAAACCCTGCGCCGCCAGCAATGAGTACTCGTTTCATCGTGTTTCCTTATTTTGTGTTTTCCATTGTTTCGAGTATTTTTCCCTTGCCTATAGGGAAATAACGAAAGTTGTGTTTGAGCATATCCTCCGCTGAAAAGAGGTTTCGTCCATCAATCACTACCGGGAGTTTCATTTTTTTGTAGAGGCTTGCTAGCGGAATTTTTTTAAATTCAGCCCACTCTGTGACCAGAAGGAGAGCTTCTACATTCTCCACCGCCTCAAGGGGAGAAATGGCATAGTGAACCTTTTCAGAGGGTGGAAAAAGCTTCTGAAAGTTTTCCATCGCAGCTGGATCGTAGAGGTGGAGGATGACACCTGCATTGAGAAGTTCCCGGACGATTTTGATAGCCGGAGCCTCACGGATGTCATCAGTATTGGGCTTGAAGGCCAGTCCCCACAAAGCGATATGCTTATTTTTAAGGATCCAGAGTTCGTCTTTGAGGATTTTTATCATGCGATGGAAACGTTCGGCATTGAAGCTGTCTACAGCTTGAAGGATGGAAGCGTCAATACCATGCTGCTCCATTACATGGATAAAGGCTTTCACATCTTTGGGGAAACAACTACCTCCATACCCTATACCTGCATTGAGAAAAGCACGACCAATCCGTTTATCCAGTCCCATGCCTTCTGCAACGAGGGAAACATCAGCCCCTGTTTTTTCACAGAGATCAGCTATCATATTGATAAACGAAATCTTGGTAGCGAGGAAGGAGTTGGAGGCGTATTTGATAATCTCGGCACTCGAGGGATCCGTAACGAGAATCTTGTCTTTAAAGGCACTGTAGAGCTCTATCATGAGGTTTTTGGCTTCCTCGGTCTCCACACCGATGACAACACGATCAGGATGGAGGAAGTCATGAATGGCATCTCCCTCTTTGAGAAACTCAGAGTTGACGACAAAGTCAAATTTTGCCTGGGATTTATTGTACAGGCGGGTGATATTTTTCAAGCGTTTGTGGGTACCCACAGGAACCGTGCTCTTCTCGACGATAACCTTGTAGGCACCAGGGGTGGTGTTTTCTGCGATCTCACGAACCGCAGTTTCTACCTGGGAGAGGTCGGCAGAACCATCGGCTAGAGGAGGTGTTCCCACACAGATGAAGATCACATCCGACTCCGCAATCATCTCAGTGATAACATCTGTAAAGTGAATACGTCTGGCAGCAATGTTTTTGGTGAGGAGTTCCTCGAGGCCTGGTTCGTAGATGGCTGACTTGCCCTGTCTGTATAACGAGAGCTTGTGCTGATCTACATCGAAACACACCACCTGGTGTCCCATCTCTGCGAAACAAACGCCAGAGACAATCCCTACATACCCTGTTCCAATAATCCCAATCCTCATATTTCCGCCTTTAAAATATTCCAACTATAATATATTCCATCGCTCAAACTAAGCGAGCTTCACAATGTCCTGGACACGATCTGTCTTTTCCCAGGGGAATTCGTCTCTTCCAAAGTGACCATAGGCAGCCGTTGCCTGATAGATAGGGCGACGGAGGTCGAGTGTTTTGATGATGCCTGATGGTGAGAGATCGAAAACCTTCTGGACAATCTCGGCGAGTTTTTCGTCGGGGATCTTGCCTGTACCGTAGGTATCCACCATCACCGAAATAGGGAAGGGCACACCGATAGCATAGGAAACCTGAATCTCACATCGTTCACAGAGTTCACTGGCCACGAGGTTTTTGGCGACATAACGAGCCATATACGCAGCGCTTCGGTCAACTTTTGTGGGATCCTTGCCACTGAAAGCTCCGCCACCGTGTCGTCCCATACCACCATACGTATCCACGATAATCTTTCGCCCTGTGAGACCTGTATCACCATGGGGACCACCGATGACAAATCTCCCCGTTGGGTTGATAAAGTACTTGGTTTCACTGTCCAGCAAACCGGTTGGTTCGAGAACAGGTTTGATGACTTTCTCGATGAGTTCTCGTTTGAGGTCTTCATAGGCGATGTTCTCGTCATGCTGGTGAGAGAGAACCACCGTATGGACACGAACAGGCCTGTGTCCTTCGTACTCGAGAGTCACCTGACTCTTGGAATCAGGTCTGAGCCAGGTAAGACCACCGGTTTTGCGGAGTTTGGCGGCGTGCATGAGGATCTTGTGGGCATACATGATAGGAGCTGGCATGAGCTCTGGCGTTTCACGACAGGCAAACCCAAACATCATTCCCTGATCCCCTGCACCCTGTTGACCCTTGAAAAGACCTTCGCCAGAGACTCCCTGGGAGATATCAGGAGACTGGCTGTGAACCGTATTGATCACGGCCATCGACTCATAGTCGAGACCAAATTCAGGTCTGGTGTATCCTACTCGTTTTGCAACCCCTCGGGCTACCTCCTGGAAATCCACATACGTTGAGGTGGTAATCTCCCCCCCGATAAGGACCATACCCGTTGTGGTAAAGACCTCACATGCAACACGGGAATTTGGGTCGTCCTTGAGACAGGCATCGAGAACGGCATCTGAGATCTGGTCGGCAAGCTTGTCTGGATGACCCTCACTGACGGATTCCGAGGTAAAAAGGTATCTTTTTGCACTCATGGGGTGCTCCTTTGAAAATTTCTTCAACTTGGTTTGTTATTATAAGAAAAGGAGAGTTTTTTTGCAAATTTCTTTTGGTGTGAATTCTTGACTTTTTTTCTTTTTGGGCTTAAAGTATATAAGTAGGAGTTTGTATGGGAGAATTAAAAAATATCCTTGAAGATATTGTTTGGCGGATGATTGAGGAGATGGAGGAGAGCAAGGAAGGGAGCCTTTCTCCTGCTCAGAAGGTGGAAATGGCTGCCTATGTGCTCAACAGGATGCGTCCACTCTATACGACGAGTGGACGGGGTTTTGTGTACATGCTCCAGAAATACGAGAGCGATCCTCAATTTTTAGCGGACATATGGGTGTTGCTTTCCCAGGCACGCAAGATTGTTTCTCGTTCTGCAGAGGGGAGCCGGGAAACAGGACAAACTCTTAGAGAAGGGCAGTGGTATTATTTTTTTCCCAGGATCTATGGGCGTGTTTTAGAGGGGCGTACTATGGCTCCTATTGAGGATGGGGAGGTAACACTATGGTGTAATGGGAGTATTCAACCCAGTTATTATCCCAAGTGGTATAATCCTTATCATATTCGAGTGGATGAAGGTGGCTGGTACGCTTTTGCACCGATGCCCCTGTTGGCTGGGGAGCAGGAAACCCGGGAGTTTGTCTTTGTGCTTCAGGTGAGTACGTTGGCAAGGAAGCATGAGTATTCGTTTTCTTTAAGGGTTACTCCCCGGGAGTGGAGAGGGGAGGAGGATGAGGTTTTCTCTGAGGTTTTTGAAGTACCCGATATTTACATATAGGAGTGTTTCATGCAAAAGATGGTGAATCCTTGGATCGTTATTGGGGTGATGCTGGCTATATTTCTCGTGGTTGTTTTGGTGCCTCAATCGGTGTGGGTTTTTATTTCTCTGAGGTTTTAATGTATGCCCGAAGATGTAACCTTTTTTTCAAAAGAGGAAATCACCTGTCCTGTGTGTGGAACCAATTTTCATCGAGAGGAATTACTCACGGGACGGGGGAGATTAAATGCGGGGAAGCTTACGGAAGAGCTTCGTCGTCTTTATATTCCGACGCAGAAGTATGGCGCTATTAATCCCTTGATTTATCCTGTTACGGTATGTCCAAATTGTCTTTTTGCATCAGCTGATGAGGATTTTGAAAAACTTCCCCCCAAAGTTATTCCCAAGGTGGCAGAATATCGGGATGTTCGGGCCAAATATCTGGTCAAGATCTTTGGGCGTATTCCTGACTATACCCAGAAGAGGGATTTGGTTGCTGGTACGGCGAGCTATATCCTGGCGATTTCGTCGTATGGTTTTTTTGATGCGAGGAAGTTTTCCCCCACTATCAAGAGGGGGATCTATGCGCTTCGTACAGCCTGGCTGATGCGGGATCTTCTGGATCAGACGAAGGATAATCGCTACCAGGAGCTCAGTGAAGTTTTTTATAAAAAAGCAGCGGAGTTTTATGAGCTAGCCATGGAGCGTCAGGCAAAGGCAATTGAGCCGCTCGAGTCCTGTCGAAATCTGGGGCCTGATACTGATCATAATTATGGGTATCAGGGAGTATTGTATGTTTTGGGGATGTTAAAGTACAAGATGAGCCTCTACATCGAGGATCCCTACGAAAAAATCAAGGTATATGAAGAAGTTAAGCGAATTTTGAGCAAGGTATATGGTTTTGGAAAAAAGAAAAAGGATACACCAGAGGTTTTGCTTAACCTTTCACGAGATGTAAGAGACAAGATCAATGCCGAGCTTGCCACGCTTGAGGTACAGCTGGGTGTTCAGTCGGATCATAGTATGGATGGAGAGGAATAATGAGGTACTGGATGACAGGGTGGGTATGGCTCTGTTTGATGGTGGGGAGTATGTTTGCTCAGTCATCAGAGGTTGAGAGGCTGGCATTGGCTAGACAGGCCTATGAGAATGAATTGTATCTGGAGGCGCTCGACTCTATCAGAACCGTGTTGCGAAACAACCCTTCCTATGGGGATGCCTATCGGTATCTTGCTATGGTTCATTATGCTCTCGAACAGTATTCAGAAGCTGTCAGTGCAGCCGAAAAGGCTTTGCGTTATAATCGTCAGGACATAGAGAGTATGATTCTTCTAGCGAATAGTTATCGTGAGATGAAAGAATATGCTAGAGCGGAGAAGCTGTATCAGGATATTTTGAAGCAGTACCCAGCGATGGCAGCCGCTCACCGTGAATTGAGTCTTTTGTATGTGCTTCAGAATCGGCTTTCTCTTGCCTATCAGTCTATACAACGTGCATTGAGGTACGATGCCAATGATTGGCAGAATTTTGTGATATTGGGGAAGTATTATCAGGCCAGGGGAGAGAACAGAAATGCCGAAGCAGCTTTTGCTAAGGCACTGCAGATGGAACCGCGCAGGAGGGAAACCTATCTTGCTCTGGGAGATTTTTATTTTCGTTCTGGACAGTATGAGAAAACTATTCAGGTACTAAAGGGGGCGATTGATCTTTTTGATCATTTTGTTTCGGGGAGGATGGTTCTGGCAGATGCTTTTCTTGCTTTGGGATTGTTTTCAGAAGCCCTGGCACAATACGAATGGCTGGAAAAAGAGAAGGTCTATCACACTCCTGAGGAGAGGGCTCGACTGGCATACAAAATGGCTTTGGCGTATGGTGTCAAGGATAGAGAGAAAGCGGTGACTTATTATCAGAGGGCTCTGGAGCTTTCTCCAAAGGATCAGTTTTATGAGTTGGGGTATCATGCCTATATTGCCCAACAGCAGGATATGGCCGAGGATGTTCGGCAGGCTGAGGCGCTGAGGGTGTATCGGGAAGCTCAGCAGTCCCGGCGTAATGGAGATTTGAAGGTTTTTTTTGTTTTGCTGAGGAAGGCTTTGTCGCTTGATCCTTACCTCAAGGATGCCCGGATGGATCTGGTGGAGTTTTACGAAAGTCGAGGCATGTGGGCAGAGGCTTATGAGGAGCTTCAGATTTTGAAACGGTTTCATTATGATCTCAGGATTCGTGACAAACTCTCACGCTATGACTGGGAGATAGCACGAAAGAACATTGTGATAGATAGACCAATCATGCACCAATACAAAGGGTATGTGGTCTTTGAAAGTGATTTTTTGAATATGGCAGAGGTGGGGCAGCATCTTTTCCTTGAGTATACAAGATTTTTTTCAAAATTTAAGTTTTCAGGGGGGGATGTCCGAAAAGTAAAAAGCACAAAAGAACTTTTGTCTCTTTTGAGATCTGATGGCTATGATTTTTTTGTGCGGGCAAAACTGGCTCCATCGAGAGACCAGTTGCAGGTGGAGATAGTGGATGGGAATGCTACGACGCTGGCTGAACAGGTTTTCCCTTTTGACCAGAAAACGATGGGGAATACGGTGTGGCGGGTTGTTACCTGGATGGATGGGGTTTTGCCGGATATATACCTCTTGAAGGCGGAACAGACGAGACGCCAGTATGTGTTGGCGGCGGGTTTTCTTCAGGGGGTGAGCAGTGGAGAGAGGTGGGTTGGTTTTGAGAGACGAACCCTGCAACCTGTTCTCCGTTTGAGTGTCAGGTCAGTGAACAAGAATGAAAGTGTGCTTGAGGCGATTATGCCGGGGAGTGACCTGGATTATACTGAAAAAGAGGGGTTGTACTTTATGCGTGAAAAAGATTTTACCAAAAAAGACTTGACAAAATTAAAATTTATCTTAGGATATTAGGGTGAGATTTGAGGAGGCTCAGAATGCAGCTTGATCTCTACTTTGGGGTACCGCTGGTTATAGCGTTTTTCTTTGCTCTGGTGATGGCGGTCCAGGCTAGGAGTTACCGAGAGAGGGTTTTTACCTTTCTTTTCTGGTTTTTTGTATTTGTCTTTTTGAAGTCTTTACTTTATAGCTTTATGGGGCTTCTGGATGTTTCTTTTGTGAAACAACAGGTGGGTATTTCCAATATCGAACAGACGGTGGTCAACCCTCGTTATGTCAATTACTACAACTGGCGTTATCTTGTCTGGCAGGTTGTGGAAACGGCGCTGATTGTCTTTGTGAGCAGATTCTTTATCTTGGAGAAGGCAGAGGCAGAGCGAAAGAAAACAAAGGGACGCCGTATTTTCTTTGGATTGCAGTTTGGACTGCTTATTGTGGCGGTGATGGTTTTGTTGATAGTGGGGCTGGGCCAACCCATGGAAGGGTTTAGTCTGGGAAGTGAGTTTCTTGATAGGTTTGTGCTTGGGTTTGTTGGTCGTCTCTTCCTGGGAGGATGGCGGCTTGCTCTTCTCATCTGGTTGTGGTTGAGTCTGGGATCTATCTATGGATATACGATTGATCTCTTGAAGCCTATCTATCGCTATAGACCTGTGCTTCTGGCATACATTGTGACGGAAATGGTGTTTCATCTGTTTTCCATCCTTGTGGCATACTATTCTATGAAGGGATGGCTCATGCTTCCCTGGCTGAGTGTGGCTGCTATGGCTGTGTTCTCGTTTGGTGTTCAGAGAGAGTTTGTGGCAGACCTCGAAGCCAAGGTACAGAACCTGGACAAAGAAAAGGATATTATCATCCAGCTCATGCGAGATATTAGTGCTGTTGTGGGATCAGGGGAGCTTGATCTGGATGTAGTGGTGAAGCGTATCGTGGATGCGGCAGTCCGTGGAACCAATGCAAGAGGCGGAGCGCTGCTTCTCAAGGATCCTGTTACGAATCGGTTGCAGGCCAAGTATGTGAGTGGGGTATATCCTCCCACCAAGCCCTTTAAGATTGGTGACGGGATGGCTATCACAGAGTCCATGCTGGTAGAAAAGTTTAAACTTGAAAAGATAGCTATAGGCGAAGGGTTGCTTGGGCAGGTGATGGAAGAAGGAGAATCTATCTATATCCCTGATGCTGTTCGTTCGAGTCGGTATGTTCAGCCTGTTAAGGATTATATGGTAGTAACATCGTTTATAGCAGTACCGTTGAAAGCGAGGGATAATGTTTTTGGTGTTTTGACGGTGATCGATGATGCGAGGTCGTTCCTTGCCAATGATTTGAGTCTTGTGGAGACCCTAGCCGAACAGGCGGCTATCAACATTCAGCAGATTCAGATGTATCAAGAGGTCCTGGAGAAGAAACAGGCCGAAAAAGAGATTGGTGTCGCTGGAGAGATCCAGAGTTCTCTGGTCCCTCATTCCTTTCCTGATACGGAAAAATATGAGCTGTATGGTTTCTCTATTCCTGCGAAGGGTGTGGGGGGAGACTACTACGACTATATTGACTTTGGTAGCAACAAGATAGCCATGACGATGTTTGATGTATCGGGGAAGGGTGTGCCGGCAGCTCTTATCATGGTGATGATACGAAGTATTTTGCGTACGATTGCTACGTTGGATGCGGAGACGAAGCATGTTCTTGAGCGGTTGAATAATACGATCGCTCAGGAAATTGTCGAAGATAGATATGCCACAGGTTTTTACCTCCTGTATGATGCTGACAAGGGATTGATGAACTATACCAATGCAGGACATGGTCCTCTGGTGCTTTACAAGGCTTCTGAGGATACGTTTCAGTTCCTGGATACTGAGGGTATGCCGGTTGGTATTATGCCTGAGGTGAGTTATGGGCAGGATTTTGTGACGCTCGAGAGTGGTGATATTGCTGTGTTGTATACTGATGGTATTACCGAGGCTATGAATTTGCAGCACGAGGAGTTTGGCATGGAGCGGTTGCAGAATGTTATCCGTACCTACAAACGTGAGTCAGCGAGAGAGATTGCGAACAAGGTACTGGAAGAGGTCAATAAATTTGTCGGCACAGCACCGCAACATGATGATGAAACTCTCTTGATTTTAAAAGCAAAATAGCGTATAATATAAGAGAGAAAAATTGGAGGAGGCCGGTATGGAGATAAACCGCAGAGAAACAGGGGATGTGGTTATTTTTGACATCAAGGGTGAGATTGACCTGTACAATGCTCCTGAGATCAAAGATAAGATCAAGGACGAGATCAATAAGGGCAAGGTCAACATCATCATCAACCTGGACAAGGTGAGCTATATTGATAGCTCGGGGATTGGGGTATTGATTTCCAGTCTCTCAAACCTGAAAAAGGTTGGGGGCGCTCTTAAGCTGATCAATGTGTATGCTTCTGTGCGCAAAGTTTTTGAGCTTACCAAGTTGACAAGTTTCTTTGAGATCTACGACAGCGAAGCTGACGCCCTTGCCGCCTTTAAGTAAGCGGTGGTTTTCCCTGGTGTTTTTGGGCTTAATGGTTGAGAGAAAGAAAAGGCATGGGTCTACCGTGCCTTTTTTATATTGAGCGAGGGAGAGATGAGTATGTTGTTTGAGGGAAAGGGTGTTGCCGTCATCGGGGGAGGAATGCTTCAGGTTCCAGTGATAGAAAAAGCCAGGGAACATGGGGCGACAGTGATAGTGGTTGATCGAAATCCCCAGGCACCCGGAGTGAAAAAGGCGGATATCTATGTGCCATCAAGTACGATGGATGCTGAGATGACGGCTGAGCTTCTTTTTCAAACGGCTCAGGAAAAACACCCGATTCATGCGGTACTGACCGTGGGGACGGATGCTTCCTATACAGTGGCCGTGTGTGCGAAAAAACTCGGTGTGCCGGGGATTGAACCAGAGGTAGCCCTTCGCGCCACGGACAAAAATCTCATGCGCCAAACCCTGCGTCAGGCAAGGGTGCCCGTACCGGACTTTGAGATGGTGGATACGTATAGTCGGGCGATAGAGGTTTTTGAGAGGTTGGGGGGCGACTGTGTGGTGAAACCCGTGGACAATATGGGGGCGAGGGGAGTACGCAGGGTTTCGACTCTCGAGGAGCTGAAAGATGCGTGTGATCTTGCCTTCCGTTATGCGAGAAGTGGACGTATTCTTATAGAACAGTATATTGATGGGGTGGAACTGAGTATTGATGCGCTCGTGGTTGATGGGGAGATTGTGATCACGGGGGTGGCTGATCGTATCATCGAATACGCACCGTACTTTGTTGAGACGGGGCATATTCTTCCCTCTCAGATGCCTCAGGAAGTGATTTTATCTGGATTGGATGTGTTTCAGAGAGGGGTGAGAGCCCTGGGGATTCGACTTGGGGCTGCCAAGGGGGATATCAAGGTGACTCCTACGGGGAGTTTTGTGGGAGAGATTGCCGCGAGATTGTCTGGTGGGTTTATGTCGACGCATACCTATCCCTATGCTACAGGAGTGGATCTCATGGAGAATATTCTCCGGATTCATCTGGGCATGGGATTGGGGGACGTGACACCAAAAAGGTCATGGGTCTCTATAGAACGGGCGATTATCCCCTCTCCGGGAAAGGTGGAATCAGTAGCTGGTGAACAGGATGCAAAGGCTATCGAGTATGTGCGGGATGTTATTGTTGATGTGAAGCCCGGCGACCGTATTCGTGAACCGCAGAATAATCTAGATAAAGCAGGGCATGTGATTGTCTGTGCGCCGAGCTTTCGAGAGGCGTTGCACGCTTCTCATCAGGCGGTGCAAGCTATCAAGGTGGAAACGAAGCCCCTCGATGAGGACAGTGTCAATGTGGCTGTGGTTTTGGAGAGGGCCAGAACGCGTTTTCATGGGCAGTGCTTTGTGTGCCCGGATTGTGATGGGGTCAAGTGTCGGGGAATGGTGCCGGGTGTTGGGGGAGTGGGGCTTGGAACGGGATTTACCAGGGCTGTGGAAAGACTGAGACGCTGGGATGTGGTGCCCTCGTATCTCCATGGTGCGAGTATCGTGGATTTGCGCACCCGTTTTCTGGACAGAGAGCTTTCTATGCCGGTGATTCCTGCGCCTATCACCGGGGCGATCACCAATCTGGGTGGAGCGATCTCAGAACTCGAACTTGCCCGGGCTATTGTCAAGGGGGCCAATCAGGTGGGTGTACTTGGGACGGTTGGCGATGGAGCTACCCCAACCAAGTACCGTATAGGGATACGGGTGATACTGGAGAATTTTGGGCTGGCCATACCCTTTTTCAAACCCCGTATGGATACGGCGATGATTGTAGAGCGGATGCTTGCTGCCGAAGAGGCGGGGGCTGTGGCCGTTGGGATGGATATCGATGCTGCTTCTTTTGTGACCATGGAGATGAAAAAACAGGCAACCGTGACCAAAAGCATCGAGGAGATAGCTTATCTTATGGAGACGGTCAAACTCCCCTTTATCTTGAAGGGGATCCTCTCACCTGCTGATGCGAGACTGGCTCGTGAGGCGGGTGTAGCGGCTCTGGTGGTTTCGAACCATGGGGGGAGGGTGAGTGATGCAACGACAGCTCCTGTGGATGCGTTACCACGGATACGGGAGGTCGTGGGGGATATGCCTCTGATTCTCGATGGGGGTATCCGGAGCGGGTGGGATGTTCTCCGTGCCCTTGCCCTGGGGGCGGATCTGGTGATGGTGGGGCGGCCTGTGATGATCTATGCTGTAGGGAACGGGGTGGCAGGGGTGCGCTACTATCTGGAGAATCTGAAAACCGAGTTTCGCAAGGCTCTATCTCTGGTAGGGGCTTCGACGGTGGATGAGATAAAAGGGAAAAAGGATATACTCTATGAGAGATTATGATCAAGCTTTAAAAGTGGCTCTGAAGGCTACCTGGTCGGCAGGCAAGGTTATTAAAGAGGGTTTTTCTGCATCAAAGGATATCCAGTTTAAGCGGTTTGCTGATCCTGTGACAGAGTACGATCGCCAGTCGGAAAAGGTGGTGGTGGAAACCATTCAGCGATGGTTTCCGGAGGACTCTATTCTCACTGAGGAGGTGCTTTCAACTGAGAGATCCTCACAGTGGCGGTGGATTATCGATCCGCTGGATGGGACAGTGAACTTCACCCACCAGATTCCTTTTGTATGTGTTTCTGTTGCCCTTGAACATCAGAGGGAGATTGTAGTAGGTGTGATCTATAACCCCATTTTGAATGAAACCTATTGGGCTGTGAAAGGGAAAGGGGCGTTTCTCAATGGAAAACCCATCAGGGTTTCTTCCCTGGCTGATATTGGTAAGTCTCTCGTAGTAACAGGATTTCCTTATGAACGGGAGGGGAGGATAGAGGAGGTTTTGAAGCCTTTGCCTGCTCTGGTTCGTGATTTTGAGGGTTTTCGGCGTCTTGGATCAGCAGCTATGGATCTGGCCTATGTTGCCTGTGGGCGTTTTGAGGCTTTCTATGAGGAGAATCTCAAGCCCTGGGATACGGCAGCGGGGATGCTTCTGGTACTCGAGGCGGGAGGTAGGGTGACAAACTACCGGGGAGAGGCTTTTGATCCCTTTCAGAAGCATATTGTGGCGACCAATGGTTTGGTACATGAGCGTATGCTTGAGGTTTTGTCTGATGTGCATCCGTTATCATAGAATCAAAACCTTTGCACGAATCATAGAGGGGGAGAAAATCTTTTCTAAAATTTTGGGTAAGAGAATGCTATGACGTTTTTGTAATTTTTTGGAGTAAAAAGGGGGTTGTAAAAAGGTAATAGCATAGGTGGCTGGAAATACGAATCTTATCCAGGGATAGATTATTGGGAGGTTTTGGAAAGGGGCTATTACCATGTTTCAGTTTTTTGCTATCCCTTTTGCTCGTTTTTGTGTTGGTTGGGACTGAAACAGGGAAATAGCTTTTGTGCAAAGGTCTCGAATCAGTAGGGATAAGGGTTGGTTGTTTCTTTGAGAAAAATGAAGCCTTAAACTTGCAAAATTTTTCCTTTTGCTTTATACTATATGACGTGGATGGGCGGTTAGCTCAGATGGTTTAGAGTATCTGCATGACACGCAGGGGGTCACTGGTTCGAATCCAGTACCGCCCACATCTTACAAAAGGGTGGTTAGCTCAGACGGTTCAGAGCGTCTGCCCCACACGCAGAAGGTCACTGGTTCGAATCCAGTACCACCCAAGGTGGGCTGTCTCTGGGGACAGCCCACTTTTTTTTAAAGGCAGATGGAAAGGCGGATGGACTTATCTTTTTTTCTGGAAAGCCGATACCTAAAAAAGGGGCAATAAAAAAGTTTCCCTAAGGAGCGATATATGGGTTCATTCTTCTCGAGTGATCAGCTGAGGCAGAGGTTGCATGTGTTTCTCGTGGGCATAGGCGGTATTGGTATGTCTGCGTTGGCGCGTATTTTGTGGGATCGTGGTCATCATGTTTCGGGTTCTGATAGGAGTGATTCTGCTATTTTGCAGGATCTTCGTCAGAAAGGTATGGAGGTTTTTGTTGGTCATAGGGCTAGCCATATTCATGAAGACATAGATCTCGTTGTGTATACGAATGCCGTGAGCATGGAGGATAATCCTGAGTTGATCCAAGCCAAGCAACTCGGGGTGCCTATTATTGAGCGTGCAAAACTCTTGAATATGCTTGCCTCTTCCAAGTATGCGATAGGGGTATCCGGTACCCATGGTAAGACGACCACCACGTCAATGTTGGCGAAGATTTTTCTTGCAGCTGATCTTGATCCTTCTCTGGCTGTTGGTGGTGTTTTGTCAGATATTGGTGGTTCGGGATACGATGGAAGTGGCAAGTTTTTCATTTATGAGTCTTGTGAGGCTTTTGAGTCGTTTTTGAAGCTGTATCCTGATACAGCGGTGATTACCAATGTCGATGCGGATCATCTGGATTATTATAAAACCTTTGATAATGTGAAGAAGGCTTTTGCTACTTATATACGAGAGAATGTGTCTCCTTATGGACTGTTGGTATACAATCGGGATAACGAACCTCTTCGTGAGATTGTTGATCATTTACGGTTGCCTCAGGTGGTCTCTGTTGGTATAGAGACTCCCGCCGATTTCATGGCAAAGAATGTCGAGCTTTCGGAGTTTTCTTCTCGTTTTGTCCTGGTGCGGGGGAAAGAAGAGATTGGTACCTTTTATGTTAATGTGCCAGGACTCCACAATGTATACAATGCACTCCTGGCGACGGTGACCGCGAAACTTCATGGTGTTCCACAGGAGGTGATTTACAGGACGCTTTCCACCTTCCAGAATGCGCATCGCCGTTTTGAGGTGAAGTATCAGAGCGAGGATCTGGTGGTCATCGATGATTATGCTCACCATCCTTCAGAGGTTATGGCAACGCTGAAAGCCGCGAGACGTCTCGCCGAGAAAAATGGGGCAGAGCTTGTGGTGGTGTTTCAACCTCATCTGTATTCGAGAACGCTTTCATTTTATCGAGAGTTTGCCCAGGCTCTTTCTCTGGCAGATCGTATTATCTTAACAGAGATTTATCCGGCCAGAGAGATCAATCCCGGCAATGTTTCCAGTGAACTCATCTATAACGAAATCGTAAAGATGCGGGGCAATTCGAGATTGCATTATTTTGAATCCCTGGAACAGGTGAAGCAGGCTCTTCCTCATATTATGAGTACCCAGGCGGTATTGGTGACTCTTGGAGCAGGTGATGTCTGGAAGATTAGCAATACTTTTTCTGTCGCTTAGTATAGCTGTCTCTGGTTTTTCTGCCACGATGAAGTCCAGAGTGGAGGTGGATGGCTACTATTTTGCCGAGGTGTCTCAGGCAGAGCTGAAGGGTATCAGAGCCAAAGGTGTGGCCGATATGCTCTACGAGAAGCGACAATGGAATCAGGCTATTCGCTATTATGAGATGGCGGCAGATTATATTCCCCATGAGGCGGATATTTATTTTTTTCTGGGGCGGATCTACCATCAACGAAAGTTGTATATGCTTGCCTATATGTACTACCAGAAGGCGAAAGAGTATTATGAGTTTCCAGAAAACCAGCGAAAATCTAGAGAAAATTCATATCTCAATCAAATATATATGGGAATTCTTTTGGTTCAAATGGCAGAAGAGGACAAAACCTATCTTGATAAGGCGTGGAATATCTATGGTGATCTCAAGGTGTACGTTAGGGAGTTAGAATATGATTATCCCGATGCTTACAAGGAGTATCTTGTTTTTGAGCAGATGCTGACCCTTGGTTTTGTCGAAAAAAGAAAGGGTTTGTCCGCTCAGACAAATCGATAGTCTATCGTGTCCAAATCTTTTGATTTTTGACTTTTTGTTTGTTTTTCTGTATATTGTAGTAGTTTAATTTTTTAAGGAGTAAAATATGCTGGTACCAATGGTCATTGAGCAGAGTAATCGGGGGGAAAGGGCGTTTGATATTTACTCGAGACTCCTCAAAGATAGAATTGTTTTTCTCGGGTCGCCCATTGATGATGATGTGGCAAACCTTGTGATCGCACAGCTTTTGTTTCTTGAGGCTGAGGATCCAGAGCGAGATATCCATCTCTATATTAATTCACCGGGAGGGGTGGTGACGGCCGGGCTGGCTATTTACGATACGATGAATTTTATCAAATGTGATGTTTCGACAATCTGTATTGGACAGGCTGCCTCAATGGGTGCGGTGTTGCTGGCTGCAGGAGCCCCGGGGAAGCGTTATAGTTTGCCACAATCTCGGATCATGATCCATCAGCCTTCGGGAGGCACGCAGGGTCAGGCAACAGATGTGAGAATTCAGGCAGAAGAGATGCTTCGAATCAAGTCTGTCTTGGATAACATACTCGCAAAACATACTGGCCAACCTATTGAAAGGATTGAGAAGGATACGGATAGAGATTTCTTTATGTCAGCGGCTGATGCAAAGGCTTATGGGATTATAGATGAAATTATCGAGAAAAGGGCGTAAGCATGTCGGACAATAAGGATACCACGACAAGGAAACAAACAAAGAAATGTGCGCTCTGTGGTATGTCCCTTGAGCATTTCAAGGGATATGTTTTTGAGTCTGTCGATCGAGCCAATGTTTATGTTTGCCAGAACTGTATCCAGAGTTGTAATGCCATGATCGAGAAAAACGAAAAAAAGAAAATGGGGACGCTTGATTTGCGCCGTCTTCCTACACCTCAGGAGATCAAGGCTTTTCTGGATCAGTATGTTGTTGGACAGGAAAGGGTCAAAAAAATCCTCTCTGTGGCAGTGTACAATCATTACAAGCGTATTCTTCATCATCATGGGGAGTATGATGAGATTGCCGAGGAGTCGGTGGAGCTTGAGAAGAGCAATGTTTTATTGATTGGTCCTACAGGGAGCGGAAAAACACTGCTGGCGAAAACCCTTGCTAAGCTTCTTCATGTGCCTTTTGCTATCGCTGATGCGACTACCCTCACTGAGGCAGGATATGTTGGTGATGATGTGGAAAATGTGCTTCAGCGCCTCATTCTGAATGCTGGTGGAGGGATGGTTGAGCCTGCTTCTCCGGAGTTTTCTCAGGTGATAGCCCGGGCAGAGATGGGGATTGTGTATATCGATGAGATAGACAAGATCTCTCGAAAAAGTGAGAGTCCTTCTATTACCCGAGATGTGTCAGGTGAAGGTGTTCAGCAGGCACTGCTAAAGATTGTAGAAGGAACGGTGGCTTCTGTGCCGCTTTTTGGTGGACGAAAACACCCCCAGCAGTACAACCCCCTCATCAACACGACCAATATTCTGTTTATTGTGGGTGGAGCTTTTGTAGGGTTGGAGGATATTGTTCGTCAGAGAATGGCGAAAAAGGAAATAGGGTTCCGTGGACAAAATGCTTTGAAAATGGAGACGTCTGAGATTTTGTCAAACGTTACCCCCTACGATCTCGTGAAGTATGGGATCATACCTGAACTGGTTGGACGGTTACCGGTAATTGGTGTTCTTAGCGAACTCACCGAAGAGGAGATGAAGCATGTGCTTCTTGATCCTAAGAACTCTCTCATCAAGCAGTATCAGTATCTGATGGCGATCGATAATGTACGGCTTGAGTTTACCGATGAGGCAATTGATGCAATTGTTCAAAAGGCCATTCAGAGGAAAACAGGAGCCAGAGGGCTTCGTTCAGTACTTGAAGAGACGATGTCTGAGATTATGTTTACCGTGCCTTCGATGTCCGGTATCAAGAAGTGTGTCATTACCAAAGAAGTTATTACAGACAAAGCACAACCTATTTTTGAGTAGAGAGGAGGATTTGTGGCTGATAAAGAGAAACTTCCTATCATTCCGTTAAAAGGGGTGGTGGTTTTTCCTCATATGGTTGTTCCTCTTATTATCGGACGACCAAGCTCAATGCGTGCTGTTTTATATGCCTATGAAAACAACACCAAGATTTTTCTGGTAGCCCAGAAGGACAAACAGGTGGAAACCCCAACCCAGGAAGACATGTACAAAGTAGGGTGTATTGCTACCATTATGGAGCTTCTCCATTTGCCCAACGGTCTCGTACGAATTGTGATTCAGGGAGAACAGCGGGCTGAGGCGATGGACCTTCAGTATCAGGAGGTGGATGAGAACGATTTTCCCTGGGCTGAGGTGGTGCCTGCGGAGCTCTATGTTGCCAATGAAGCAGAGATTGAACCACTTTTCCGGAGTCTGAAGGATGCTTTTTTTGAGTACATTGAGGTTTCAGACAAGATTCCCAAAGAGACCTTGTTTGCGGTAACCCAGATAGAGACCCCGGAAAAACTTGTCGATGCGGTGATGGCGAATATGCCGTCTTCTGTGGAGGAAGCGCAGGCTATCCTGGAGGAAAACAATCTCAATGAGCGTCTCACGAAGGCTCTGGCTCTGGTGAAAAAGGAAATAGACATTGTTCGTCTGGAACAGGATATCAATCAGAGGGTTCAAAATAGACTGGAGAAGCAACAAAAGAAGTATATCCTCAACGAACAACTCAAAGAGATTCAGAAGGAGCTTCATGAGACGGAAGGCGAGGAAAGCGAAGAGGACGGAACACTCCAGGAACTTCGCGAGAAAATGAAGGGTAGAAACTATCCCGATGAGGTCAAGGAAAAGATTGAAAAAGAGATGGATAAACTGAGAAAAATGCCGACCTCTTCACCCGAGTATCCGATGAACTATAATTATGTGGAGTGGGTGATAGAATTCCCCTGGAATATCTATACCCAGGACAATAAAGATATCACTTTGGCTGAGGAGATATTGGAGAGGGATCATTACGGCCTCAAAGAAGTAAAGGAGCGTATTCTGGATTTTATTGCCATCCGTCAGCTGAATCCTCAAACAAAGGGTCCTATTCTTTGTTTTGTTGGTCCTCCCGGGACAGGGAAAACCTCTCTCGCACAATCTATAGCTCATGCTTTGAATAGGAACTTTGTGCGTTTTTCTCTGGGAGGTGTGAGAGACGAGGCTGAGATTCGTGGGCATAGGCGTACGTATATTGGGGCTTTGCCTGGAAAAATTGTTCAGTTAATGCGGCGTGCTGGTTCAATGAACCCCGTTTTTCTCCTGGATGAGGTGGACAAAATGAGTATGGATTTTCGTGGCGATCCCAGTGCAGCGCTTCTTGAGGTTCTGGATCCAGAACAGAATCATGCCTTTAATGATCACTATTTTTCGCTTGATATTGATTTGTCATATGTGTTTTTCCTGACGACAGCGAACAACATGTATAATATTCCTGAGCCTTTGCGGGACCGTATGGAGATTATTGAAATCCCGGGTTATACTGAACTCGAAAAGAAGATGATAGCGAAAAATTTTCTTTTGCCCAAGCAATGCAAGGAAAATGGTCTCGGGGATGTGAAGATCCATATTCCTGATGAGGAGATCTTGCAGATTATTCGTGGTTATACACGGGAAGCTGGTTTGAGGAGTTTGGAGCGACATGTTGGCAAGATCGTCCGTAAAGTAGCAAGGGAACGGGTGAAAAAGGAGTTTTCTCGCTTTGTGATTACCCGCAAGAAGCTGGAGCAGTATCTTGGTATCCCGAGATATGATTATACCAGGATGCAAAAAGAGCCAAGGGTTGGTGTGGTGGCGGGAATGGCCTGGACCGAAAGTGGGGGAGATGTGCTGTATATTGAATCGACTATCTTCAAAGGCAAGAGCAATCTGATTCTCACAGGGAATCTTGGGGAAGTGATGCAGGAGTCAGCAAAAATTGCCTTTTCGTATGCTCGTTCCATTGCTGATCAGTACAATATACCTGCTCAGAAGTTTGAAGAGCATGATCTTCATATTCATGTGCCTCAGGGGGCGATACCCAAGGATGGTCCTTCAGCAGGTATTACGATGCTGAGTTCTATTCTTTCGACTTTTTCTGGGAGAAAAGTACGGCATGATATTGCGATGACGGGAGAGCTTACGTTGAAGGGAGATGTGCTGGCCATAGGCGGATTGCGTGAGAAGCTGTTGGCTACCAAGAGGGCTGGTATCTATGAGGTGATTATTCCCCGACAGAACGAAAAAGACATCTCAGATATTGCTGTAGAGATTAAGAAAGACCTGACCATCCACTATGTGGAAAAAGCGACAGAGGTACTGGATCTCATATTTCTTCCTGAAGAGAATGTGAAAAACACTTAAGTTTTATGGTTGCTGAAGTCGATAGATCTTTTTGACAGAGAAGCTTGAGAGGCTTCTGGTACATATCCTAAATTGGGAAAACAGAGGAGGCAGGGTATGAGAAACCATATTATGATAGCTTTTTTGCTGGTGGTTGGGGGGTGGGCGTTTGCGGCTCATAATGTAACGGAAGAGTATATTAATTCACTGGGAGCGGAGTCTATTGATCAATTGATGGTTGCTGCAGCTCTCGAGGATCCTGATGATGTTCCAGTCAAGATAAAGGCTATTTTACGCCTCGGTGAGCTCAAAGCCAAGGAGGCAGTACCTGTTTTGATTGATGCCCTGGGGTATGGTTCGGAGACGATTATTCGGGTTGGTGGTACGAGAAAGATCTACACCTATCAGGTACGATTGGTGGCAGCCAAGGCGTTGGCCCAGATAGGTGATGAGAGGGCGGTCAAGGCTCTCGCTTCTCGTGCGTATCAGGATGAGGATCTGATTGTGAAGCGGGCAGCAGTTCAGGCCCTGGGAATGATGGGGAGCAAAGCCAAAGACAAATATGTGCTTACCATATTGTATGATCTTCTTGATAAGACTCCAGACAATGGTCTTGTGGCGGATATCTGTGAGGCTCTCGGAAAGATAGGAGACAAGTCTTCGTTTGTGTATTTGTTAAGGGTGACTCAGGGGCCGTATCTCAACTCGGTGAAAGAGGTGGCTCAAAAGAGTATCACTCAGATCAAATGGAACGAGCCCAATGTCTTTGAAAGTGATAAGGGTTCTTCGGGTTCGGGGACACAAACTCCTTATACAAAGTAGCATAGAGGCAATCAAAAAGGGGCTAGCTCTGGTTAGCCCCTTTTTGTTTTTCAAAAATAGAGGGGTGATATGGCATTAAAAGATGAACTTCGGAAGGAAGCTGATAGGATTCACCAGACTTTTATCAAAAAAAGGCAATTTTCTGCAGCGATTGAGGATCTTGAGCGTCTCAAGGAGCAGTATGGACTGGATGATGTGCTGGCGTATTATCTGGGATTGTGTTATGCCAATATAGGAAAGCGGGAGGAGGCGAAACGTTATCTTCAGATTATTGAGAAATCCAAACAGCTTACCCTTATTCAGCAGATGCAGACGTGGATGCTTCTGGGCTATATTGCTACGGAAGAGGGGGATCTGCAAGCAGCAGAAGGGTATTTGAAGAGGGTGATTGAAACGAATCCCCAGAGTTCTATGGCGTATTCGAGTTTGGGGTATGTGTATTTTGAGATGAAGCGTTATGACCAGGCGATACTGCATTTTCGCAAAGCTATCCAGTTGAATCCGAACAATGCGGGTGCTCACAATAACCTTGGGTATACGTATGCGGAATTGGGGATCAATCTTGGCGAGGCTATCGCAGAGTGTCGTAAGGCTCTTCAGCTTTCTCCGAAATCAGCGGCGTATTATGATAGCCTGGGGTGGGCGTATTATGTAGCCGAGGACTATGAGAACGCTGTGATCTACCTCCAGAAGGCGCTGGACTATGCCTCTCCCCAACAGAAAGCGGTGATCACGGATCATCTTCAGAAAGCGTATAAAAAACGTGATCAGGGAAAGCGGTAAGAGGAGGTATTGATGAAAGGGGTTTTGGTGGGGTTCTTTCTTTTTTGCTATTTTTCCTTGATGGGTGCTTTTTCCTTTGAGATTCCTCTACTGGAGAACTGGCGCTATGCGTATGGGGATAATCCTCGTTATCGAGAAGAAGAATATGATGATTCTCGCTGGAAAACGGTTCAATTTCCCGTGACCTCGTTTGCTTTTGAAGGTGAGGAGAATCCCTATACCTGGCTTCGGAAACGATTTTTTGTTCCTGAGAGGTTGAGGGGGAGTCGTCTGGGACTGTATACGGGGAGAATTCATGATGCTGTCGAGATTTATCTCAATGGTGTTTTGATAGGGGTTTCGGGAAGTCAGCCTCCCCAGCACTATTTTGGGACGCCGCATGCCCCACGAGGGTTCTTGCTGCCTGAGGGGGTGTTGCGATATGGTGGTACGAATCTTTTGGCGATTCGTGTCTATACGCATAAGACTCAGGGGGCTTTTGGGGAGGTGGTGGTGGCACCTTATCAGGAGGTGCTTGAACGGGTGCGTTGGGAGAGTTTTTTGGGGTTGGGTATTCCTCAGGTAGTCACGGTTGTCGCTGTTTTTATGCTGGTGTATTTTCTCTTTTTGTTCTGGAAGAATCATGAGAAAGCCTATCTTTTTGTTGGGATTGGAGTGTTTCTCATCGGGATGTATTACATGGATATTTATGTCGAGTATCTTCCGATAGATTATCTTCTCAAACAAAAGATAGCGTTTTCGGGTTTGTATCTTTCTTTTATCTTTTTTATTCTCTTTTTTCATAGGCTGTATGGTGTTCAGAGGAGAGGGGTGGAAGTCTTGGCTGTTATGGTTGGTGGTGGGAGTGTGATTGCGAATTTTCTTATGCCTAATTTTCCCATGTGGGAGCTCATTATGGGGTCGGTAGTTCAGCTTGTGTGGGTACTTCCGGCGGTGTTGTATATTCTGTGGGTAAACCTGGTCGCCGTTTTTCAGAAAAAACCGTATGCTTTTCTTATGTTTTTGGGGTCATTTTTTGCGATTTTCTTTTCTTTGAAGGATTCGTTTAGCTTTATGCTTCATATGTGGGCGCGTTACTGGACGTCTTCGTGGGGGATGCTTCTTTTTGCGTTTTCGATGTTCATCTCGATGGCGCTACGGGCTGCGGATATTCAGCGGGAGAGTGTGGCGAAGGAGGGTGAGTTATCGAGGCAGAAGGGGGAGCTTCAGCAGGTTTTGGAGAGGACGCAGCAGGTGGTGCTAGAACTTGGGGAGACGAGTCAGGCGCTTGATCGGGAGATATCGAGTGCCCAGATGGCGATGGAGTATGTGATAGATCTGTCGAGACAGATGAGGAGTGAGTTTCAAGAGGAGGTGAAACAGCTCCGTGAGAGTGCGAGGACGACAGCGCTGGTTGCTGGGGGTATGGGGAGTGTGATGCAGAGACTTGAGAGGGAGAACCAGTTGATCCAGAGCGGGGTGAAGAGTTTTGATGAGTTGGTGCGTTCGATAGGAGGCATGATAGATGAGCTTCGGCAGTTGAAGGATGTGATGGGTAGTTTGAAGGATGGGGTGTTGTCACTTGGGGAACAGACGAAGGCGTCGCAGGGGGCACTTGGGGAGCTTTCTGGTCGAGCGGAGGATGTGTTTGTACTGTTGGGGAATATTCAGAAGATAGCGGATGATACGAATACCCTGGCGATCAATGCGGCGATTCAGTCGGCGCATGCTGGGGAGTACGGGAAGTCGTTTGCGATAGTTGGGCAGGAGGTGAGGAATCTAGCGCTAAGTGTAGCGAAACTGGCGGAGACGGTAACTGGGGAGGTTCAGGAGATGAATGGGGAGCTATCTGGGGTGCAGTCGCATTTTGGGAGGTTGGAGCAGGAGTTTGGACGGACGCTTGGGGAGCTTGAGAGGGTGGAGGGGCTTCTTGAGAGGTTTCAGGAGAGGCTTGAGAAACAGAAGCAGGGTTCGCAGAATGTGGTGATGACGGTGCAGGAGCTTGACAGGGTGGTTGGTTTGTTGGTAGCGGATCTTGGGAAGCAGAAGGAAGAGGTGCAGGCGTTTGTGCGAACGCTTGAGGAGACGGAGAGGCTTCTGGAGGTGTTTATGAGCAAGCTGGATGCGCAGAGAGAAAAGGAGGAGAAGGTGCTTAAGGTGATGGAAAGTCTTGCCGGGCTTTCGCAGAAGCACAAGGAGATCATCACCAGCTTGACTGAGGTAGTGGTTCGTCAGGGATAAAGACAGAAAAATAAAAAAGGCGCCCTCTTTACGAGAGCGCCCTTGGGATTACGGGACTTTGTCTTCTATAGAGTCAGGTGAATCAGGATCCCGTCAGGCATCCCTACCACCTGGAAGAACCGCCACCAAAGGAACGATTGTTCCGCTGTTGTTTCCTTGCCCTGCGGCAATCAGGACAGCGCGCGGGTTCGTTGGTGAACCCCTTTTCCTGGTAGAAAGCCTGCTCACCTTCCGTGAAGGTGAATTCTTTCCCACAATCCTTGCAGGTGAGAATTTTGTCTGGCATAGACCCTCCTTTTGAGTTAGCCAAAATTTGAGAATCAGCAAATGATGGCTAAGTCAAAGACACTCACCTGCTGTTCACATATATAGTATACGGTATTTTGAGAAAAAAGTAAAGTTTTTTTATGCTCTTTTGAGAAATTATTTTTTTGCTTTTCGATTTTTAAAAATAGAAAGTTTTTTTTCTTTTTTGTCGATACATAAATATCATAGAGAAAAGGAGTTTTTCATGCAGCTGTCTATTAATGGTGAGATTGTTGATGTGACACTGGAGGGCGAGAAAACAGCCTGGGAAATTATAATGTCACTTACACGCCTTCTCGCAGAAGAAGATAAGATCATCACAGGGGTAACGATTAACAATACCTTTTACTCGAGTGACGATGATGCTCTCGAGCGCCTCCCTGTTGAGCAGATCGAGGAGATTGCTCTGGAGGTGGCGGAAAAACGTGAGGTTGTGGAAACGCTGCTGCAAAAGTCCCGGGAGATCTGTATGTCTGTTGCACAGGATCTTCAGGCAAACGCCTATGCCCATGTCGGTCAGTACAAAGACATCATGGAATGGATCCTTGAGGTTCTCGAGATTGTACGTGCGCTTTCACCCGTGGAGATGGTTGAGTCTTCGCTGATTCGAAATACGATACTTGAGCTTATCAAGTACTGGCAGTCAGAAAACAAAGAAGAAAAGGATATTCCTCAACTTGTTCAGGTGATGCAGAGCCTCTCCCAGTACTTTGAGCTTTTGCTTTCCAAGGTGGTACTTCCTGTGCAGATAGAACGAGAAGAGCTTGAAAAGGCTCTGGATGAGCTTCTGGAGATGTTGCCCCAGATCTCAGAGGGGTTTCAGCTGGGACAGGACAAGGTGGCTTTTGAAAAAATCTATCAGGTTGTGGCGATTCTCGAATCAGCCATCCTGTATCTTCGTCAGCATGCCTCTGATTTTGTAGGACGGGAGGATGAGCTTGAAAACATGGCTCAGGGTATGAATGCCCTTCTCTCCGATATTGTGGCAGCGATTGAAAAGTCGGATCTCGTTTATCTGGGCGATTTAATGGAATATGAGCTCCCGGAAAAGATAGAGATTTATCGCTCGTTGGTATGGGGATCGGATGGAGATTGAAGCCAGTGTTCTCAAGGAACTTGCTTCTCTCGTCTATGAGGTGAGTGGAATTGTCTTTCAGGATTCGAATCTGACTGTTCTTGAGGGACGGTTGAGAACACGATTGACGGAGAAGCACTGTTCTCCACAGGAATATGTACAGATTCTTCGTACAAGTGATCAGGAACTTCGGGATTTTGTGGACTTTGTGACGACGAATTTTACCAGCTTTTTCCGTTATCCACGACATTTCGAGATGTTGAGGCAGGAGATCTTGCCTCAGGTGGTGACCAAAAGCCAGGGAAAAAAGATTGTCATCTGGAGTGCTGGTTGTTCTACGGGGGAGGAACCCTATTCTCTGGCGATTACTCTGGATATTTTTCTCCGAGAACAGCGGATGTTTGACTGGGAGTATCATGTCATAGGTTCAGATATCAGTCTTCAGAGCCTTTTTGTGGCAAAGGAGGGTGTGTTCCCGGAAAAAGCGCTTGCCAAGGTGCCTGAGGATCTGGTGAAAAAATACTTTCAGAAAAAACCAGAAGGTTACCAGATTGTTCCTGAGATAGCAAAGCGGGTTCGTTTTGACTACCATAACCTGATTTATGATAATGGACTTCGAGACATTCCGGTAGTTTTTTGCCGAAATGTCTTGATTTATTTTGATCTTGCCGTACAATTAAAGGTGCTGGAAAATATTCATCGGGTTATGCGGGAGGGAGGCTGGTTGTTTATTGGGCATTCTGAGAGTTTGATAGGGATTACCGAGATGTTTCGTCCGCAAAGTTTTTCACAGGGGATAGTGTATGTCAGAGCGTAAGATTCGGGTATTGATTGTTGACGATTCGGTCTTGATTCGCAAGTATGTGACACAGATCCTGTCAGAGATTGAGGATGTTGATGTGATTGGCAGTGCCCCTAATGGAAAGATTGGGCTACAAAAAATATTTCTCTACAAACCAGATGTGGTGATTCTGGATATTGAGATGCCAGAGATGAATGGTCTTGAGGTTCTGCGGTACCTGAGAGACAAGGTAGAACCAAAAGACAGACCCCACGTGATTGTGTTTAGTTCTATTGTCGAGGAGGGGAGTCCCACCACATGGGAGGCACTTTCTCTCGGGGCAAAGGAGATCATGCTGAAACCCGACTCACCGATCTATCAAAACCTGGAAGAGGTGAAAAAAGAGTTTCAGCTCAAGATTGAGGGGCTTTTTTATCAGGCGGGGGGCTTGAAGTCTCAGCCAAAAGCAGCGGAAAAAGAAGAGGCTCAAAATCTCCTCCCGGATGTTCGTACCTCGATAGCAGGGGTGAAGGAAGTGATGAAACAAAAACCTCTGGTACCCCGTTTGGTGGCGGTAGGTTCATCAACAGGTGGACCGAATGCCATACGAACAATTATGGAACATCTCGGGCAGCTCAGTGTTCCTATGGTGATTGCCCAGCATATGCCGGCGCTTTTTACAGGAGAGTTTGCCAAGAATCTTGCGATGGCTTATCGCCGTCCCGTGAGAGAACTCACAGAAGGAGAGAAACTTGAACCAGGAGTCATCTATATATGTCCTGGCGGCAACCATGCCAGGATTGAAAAAAACGGGGATGCCCTTGTGTACCGCAGGGATGAAAGAAATTATGAAGAATTTTTCTTTAAACCATCGGTGGATATTTTTTTCCAGTCTATACGAGAGGCAGTGGAAAACCGTGTGGTGGCTGTGGTTTTGAGTGGTATGGGAAAAGATGGTTCTCTTGAGACGCCGAGGCTTCGCAAGTCAGGGGCTATTGTACTCGCTCAGGATCAGGCGACATCTGTGGTATGGGGTATGCCAGGCAATGCGGTCAAAAATGGTGGTGTGGATGTGGTACTTCCCATTCAGGAAATGGGACAGGCAATAATGCTCCTTGCAGGAAAAAAAGATGGCTAAAAGCTTGAGAGATTTTTTGTTTTATTCTATACTATAAGGGGAGTAACCAGAGAGAATGGAAGGAATTTCCCAGGAACTTGTTGCCGACTTCATGAATGAGGCACTCGAGCTTGTCCAGAAGATGGAGAACAGTTTGCTTATCCTTGAAGACAATCCCATGGATGCGGCTGCTGTAGCGGAGATCTTTCGTGCTGCTCATACGATTAAGGGTGGAGCGGGGACGATTGGTTTTACCGAGATCAAGGAGTTTACCCACAGGGTAGAGGATCTTCTGGAAAAGGTGCGAAAATCCGAGCTCTCTGTTACTCAGGATCTGGTTTCGCTTCTTTTGCGTTGTAAGGATGTGATCGAAGGGATGCTGGATGCACGTCAGAATGGTGATGTGTATGCCCCGGAATTGGCAGAGGATGTGATGAAAGCCCTGGCGTCCTATCTGGATAAAAAGTCTTCTGAGGCTCCAGCTTCTTCACAGGAGAAGAAGACTCCGACAGGAGCGAATGATGCGTCTCTTTCCTACCTTACGCCCTATGAACGTTCGGTGATTCTTGAGTTTCTTCATCAGAATTTTCCTGTCTATGAGCTGTGGTATGTGTTTAACGAAAATTATGAGATGAAGGATGTTTCAGCCTTTCAGATCTATGCGCTGGTCGGTGATTTTGCCCAGATTATCCGCATGGAACCATCACTCGAGGTTCTTGAAAAGGAATTTCGTCCTGATTTTCGTTTGGTGGTGATGACGGAGAGGGATGAAAACTTTATCCGTGAAAAAACCTTTATGAGGGATCTGGTTACCGATCTTCAAATGCGTCGTATCACGAGAGAGGATATCGAGAATCTTGAGTCAGCGGTTATGAGAGGACAATCGACAGAGTCTTTTCCAGCGAAACCGTCAGAGCCCTCTTTGTCTTCTCAAGGCTCAAAATCTGAAAAGATTTCCAGTGAAAAGAGAGTTTCCCCTGCTGATACGCAGGAGAGTGTCAAAACAAGTGCCACTCTTCGGGTAGAGAGTAGCCGTATTGATGAGTTGATGAATCTGGTTGGTGAGCTGGTGATTAATAAATCTCTGCTTCATGAGACTTCGCAGATGATGGTAAAAAGCTACAATGATATCAGACTTTTTTTCAAAACCTTTTTATCCGGTATTGCTCTGTTGCCGCTCGATGAGAATCCCTCAACCAATCAGGAACTGAACTATCGACTTCGTGAAGACTTTCAGCAGCTTGAGATAGCCCTCGAACAGTACCAGGAGATTCTCCAGAGATTTAATCAGATATCCTCTGCTCTCCAGGAGAATGTTACAGGGTTGCGTATGGTGCCTATCCAGCAGGTGTTTTCCAGATTTCCACGGCTGGTGCGGGATCAGGCCCAGAAGGTAGGCAAACAGGTGGCTCTTGAGATTGAGGGTGTGGAGACGGAGATTGATAAGGGAATGGTGGACGACCTCTTTGATCCGTTAATACACATCCTGCGAAATAGTATTGATCACGGGATAGAAAAACCTGAGGAGAGGGAAGCCAAAGGAAAACCCAGACAGGGCAAAATCCTGTTGCGGGCGTATCATGAGGGAGAACATGTGTATATTGAGGTGAGCGATGATGGGCGCGGTATCGATATTGATCGTGTGAAACAAAAGGCGATAGAAAAAGGTCTCATCTCCTCTGCAACAGCTGAAAACCTTTCACCCAAAGAGGCACTGGCTCTTATCTTCTTGCCTGGTTTTTCTACGGCTCAGGAGGTCACCGAACTCTCGGGGCGTGGTGTGGGAATGGATGTGGTGAAGAAAAAGATAGAACAGCTTGGTGGGAGTGTATCTGTGTATACAGCGAGGGACAAAGGGACAAAAATCCAGGTGAAACTCCCACTTACCCTGGCGATTATTCAGGGACTCCATGTTCTTGTGTCGGACTTTTCGTATATTCTCCCTATTGTATCGATTGATGAGACCTTGATTGTTCAACCTGGTGAGCTGGTGGATATTGAGGGTGATCCTCATATTAATGTGAGGGGAGAGTTTGTTCCTGTTCTGTCGCTGAAGCGCTTCTTCTATCATGAGGAGGAGAAATTTTTTGGGTCTTCTTTCTATTGTGTTCTAGCCAAACAGGGTGAGAAGCATTATGGGCTTGTGGTTGATGAGATAGTTGGGGAACAGGATGTGGTGATCAAGCCGTTTAACAATCGTCTCATCAAGAGTCCTGGTATTTCGGCGGGTACTATTATTGGCAATGGGAATATAGGGTATATCGTGGATCTCAATGGGGTGATTCAATCTTACCGAGATATTGTGGGATCAAAAGGGGAAAACCATGGAAATTCGAAATAAGCGTGTAGCGGCGGAAGAGACGGTGGTTCTTCAGAAGGTTTTGATGCAGTGTATTAGCTTCTATCTGGGTGAGCAATTGTATGCTCTGGGGATGGATAGTATTGAAAGTATTCTGTTCGCAAGAAAGATTTTTCTTCTCCCCAATACCCACGATAAGCTTCTGGGAGTTTATAACCTCAGGGGAAATATCATTCCTGTGTATAGTTTGCGCAGACTGTTGTCCCTCACGGATCCCTATCAGGGGAGCCGGATGGTTGATGAGGATGATCGCTATGTGATTGTGGTGAAGTATCAGAGAAACATCTTTGGTTTGATGGTGGATACGATTTACAAACATCTGGAGGTTCTGGAAAATGAGTTTCAGGGAGGAGACCATATCGCACGGTGGTCTCAGCATGCGGTGGTTTCTGGGGTGATCCTGAAACAGGAACAGGAGATTTTGTTTATTGATATGGATAGGCTTTTTTCGTATATTTCATCGCTTCAAGAGAGAAAATAAGGAGGTAGTATGCGCATAGAGTACATTAATCCCTTTGTGGAGGCTGCATTTGATATCCTGAAGGAGGTTCTTCAGACGGATGTGAAGCGAGGACAACTCTACCTCAAGAAACTAGGTGAGTCTATGAAGGGTGTGGCGGTGGTGATTGGGGTAACTGGCCAGGTGAATGGTCGGGTGGTTTTTGATATGACAGAAGAGGTTGCGATCAAGCTTGCATCTCACATGAATGGTGAGACCTTTCGGGCGCTGGACAAGATGGCGGTTTCCACTATTGGTGAACTGGCCAATATGATCACAGGTCGTGCGGTGACTCGACTCGAAAAGGAAAACCTTGCGTTTCATTTCAGTCCCCCCACGATGATTACAGGGAAGGATCTCACCGTTTTTGAACAGGGGGATATGGAGGCGCTGATTATTCCGGTTGAGACGCCTCTGGGTATTATTGAGATCAATGTGGCCTTTAAAGAATCGTAAAAAAGGAGGAGCTTATGGCTATTATATTTGATGAAAACGGACTCCCAACAGGTCGAAAGGTGGGTGGCGGTCATTATCGGGTTTTGATTATCGATGACTCGCAGTTTGTGATCAAGCATCTGTCC
>FWWL01001621.1_pt1 | contig 52026 bp, 55 predicted proteins | sample 2228331 | NCBI WGS metagenome assembly FWWL01 (sample SAMEA103939775, study PRJEB20133) | metagenome | reverse complement strand
GCCTTCGCCGATGAGTTCAAATTCGACAAAAAGAGACAGAATGCGCACCCCAAACGAGACGGGATGCCGCACGGACGTGGACATGAATCCCCCGATCCAGAAATCCGCGGTCGGAAGCAGGCGGGCACAACAGTATTCCCCACGACCTGCTCTGTGAAGGCGCAAGCAAGACATTCACGCACAAGGAAATGCCTGCAACTCCTCCTTGCGAAGTCAAGCGAATAAGTCCGGACAGCAATATAGAACCCATACTGACTCTGGAGTGCATGTACTTGTTTTTGGTCCCGGGTAGGTCCTGAGAAGTGGCTTCTGGGCGGACGCTTCGGTTCCTGCGGGGCCGCCCAGGCTTTCGCGGGAACGACTCGGTTTCGCTTGTTTCAACTATGGCGCCTCTTGGAGCAGCATAAATAAAATCACGCCGGGGACACGATTTCCGCTTTCGTGGGAATTACTGCGCTTACTTCGTGGAATGAGTATTCCGGACACTAGCGCGCTTTCCGTGGGAACGACGTGCTGAAGGCCAGGGCCTTCCGCCGCATGAGGCGGCCGTGCCTGGGATAAAATGCATGCAATTCACTCACCGACGGACCGACATGCTCAAACACGCCACCCTGCTGCTCGCTCTTTCCACCGCCGCCCTGGCCCAGCCGGCCTTCGCCCAGGCCGCCGGCACGCCTGCGGCGGCTCCGGCCGCCTCCCCGGCCAGCTGCCCGGCCCTGCTCAAGCAGAACTTCAAGCGCCTGCAGGACGACGCTCCGCAGGACCTGTGCCAGTACGCGGGCAAGGTGGTACTGGTGGTGAACACGGCCAGTTACTGCGGCTTCACCAAGCAGTACGAGGGACTGGAAAAGCTGTACGCCAAGTACGGCGGCCGCGGCCTCGTGGTGCTCGGCTTTCCTTCCAACGATTTCGGCAAGCAGGAGCCGGGAACGTCCAAGGAAATCGCCGACTTCTGCTTCAACACCTACGGCGTCAAGTTCCCGATGTTCGCCAAGTCGTCGGTCAGCGGCCCGAACGCCAACCCGCTGCACGCCAGCCTGACCAGGCTCACGGGCAAGGAGCCGAAGTGGAACTTCACCAAGTACCTGATCGGCCGCGATGGCAAGGTGATCGCGCATTACCCGAGCAAGGTCGCACCCGAGGACAAGCAACTGGTCGACCAGATCGAGCAGGCGCTCTGATTCGCGTAATTCCGAGTAACCCTGTCGAGAATATGGGTATTTGATCCACATCAACGTTTTTTTTGCAGCGCATCAATATGCTTACCTCATTGCACAACAAGAGAAAGAAAGGTAAGCAAAATGAAGAAGCTCTCGCTGAAGTTGATGATCGCCCTGGTGGGCCTGGCTGGCGCGAACGCCGTGGCGCAGGAGTCGCCGTGGGTCGTGCGCGCCCGCGCCGTTCACATCGACACGGCTAACGAGTCCGCACCTGTCGGTGGCGCTGGCGCCGCCGACCGCATCCACGTGAGCACGAAGACGATCCCCGAAGTGGATATCTCGTACTTCTTCACGCCGAACATCGCGGCCGAGCTGATCCTGACCGTACCGCAGAAGCACACCGTCACCCTCGATGGCAATGCGATCGGCAGCTTCCGCCACCTGCCGCCGACCCTGACCGCGCAATACCACTTCGCGCCGGGTTCGACCATCAAGCCCTACGTGGGCGCAGGCATCAACTTCACCCGCATCTCGAGCGTCAAGCTGCTCGGCGGTGCCGGTGACCTGGAGAGCAACAGCTGGGGCCTGGCCCTCCAGGCTGGCGTTGATTTCCAGCTGAACAAGAACTGGTCGCTGAACGTGGATGTGAAGAAGGTCAACATCCGCAGCGACGTCATGATTTCGGGCGCACGCGCCAGCCATGTGAAAGTCGATCCGGTACTGGTCGGCGCTGGCGTGGGCTATCGCTTCTGAAGGTTACGGGCTCAGCAAAACCCGGGGGCCGGCGCAAGCCGGCCTTTTTTCTTTGAATGGACCGTTCACGCAGGCCAGGAACATGTGCAGCCGGACTACATCTGCCGAGGCCTTGTGAGCCCACTGCATCTGCATCAAGCGTCCACCGGCGGCGGCAGAGGGTCTTCCTTCCCGAGGCTGTCTGCCCAGGCTTGCATGGCCTGGTGGTCGATGACGCAGCCGGCGTCGATATCGTCCATCGCCTTTCGGGTGAGCCGGCTGCGCTCCTCTGCCTCGTGGCGCCCTTGCTCCAGAAAGCTTCTCCGCACCGTGTTGACCAGCCGAGCGCGCGTGCTGCGGTCCACTTCGTGTGGTGCGAACGGTGCCATGGCGCGATCGAGCATATCCACGATCCGGCCGAGCAGGCGGATCTCATCGGTTGTGAGCACTCGCTTACCTCCACCTTCGGTCATGGCGTCCACGGCCAGGGCGGCCGCCTCCTTGGTCGCGATCTCCTCCGGCAGTCCGGTGACCGTGCACACGCCATAGGTGCCATCCAGGAAGTGGCGCCACTCGGCCGCGACGTGTTCGCCCGTCGCCAGTGCCTCAGGCACGGCCAATCCGTCCGCCGCGAGCCTTGCCAGTTGCGTCCGGTAACGGTGGACGAACAGGTCATTTGCGTGCGCCGCGTCGTCCATCGCTTCCACCGCTCGCAGCCAGTCCGGATAGCCGCGCGGGTAGTAGTCGAGCATGGCCTGCTCGTCGTGCATGCCGAAGAAGGATTCGCAGGACACCGCGAGGCGAAGGCGGTAGGAGGGCAGCGGGGCCATGCGCCGATGCTGCAGGGCAGCAAGCGTGTCCGCCTCCATGCCGCAGTTTGCAAGCACTTGCTCACGTGTGAGGAAGTGTTCGTTCAGGTATCGAAGAAGTTCCATCGCCAGACTATAGTGGCTTGTTGGCCAATAATGCTTCGGTTAACATCGAAGCATGAAAGACGGCCCCAATATCGCCAACGTCGCCGCCATGATCGGCGACCACGCCCGCGCCGAGATGCTCACGGCGCTGATGGCGGGCGCCGCCCTGACGGCCACCGAACTCGCGGCCGCCGCCGGAATCACCCGCCAGACCGCCAGCACCCACCTTGCGCGCCTGGTCGAGGCGGGCTTGCTGGCGGTGGAGTCGCAGGGGCGGCATCGCTATTTCCGCCTCGCCGACGAGGACGTGGCGCGCCTGCTCGAATCGCTGATGGGGGTGGCGTTCCGCACCGGCTCGGTGCGCACGCGCTCCAGCCCGCGCGAACCGGCACTGCGCAAGGCGCGGGTTTGCTACGACCATCTGGCCGGGGAACTGGGCGTGCTCGTGTACGAAAACCTCGTGCGCAGCGGCGCGCTGGCGCCGCAGGCGGAAGGACCGGTCCTGACCGATGCGGGACATGCGCGCCTGCTCGCGCTCGGGGTCGATGCGAGGCACCTGGAGGGCGGGCGCCGTCCGGTCTGCCGCCACTGCCTCGACTGGAGCGAGCGGCGCCATCACCTGGCGGGACGTGCCGGCCAGGCGCTGCTGGAGCGCATAGAGGAGCTGGGGTGGGCGCGGCGGGTGCCGGGAACGCGCGTGGTGGCGTTCAGTGCGGATGGCGAGGCGCGGCTGCGCGCCTGGTGCGGCTAGCGCATCGCCTCAGGCGAGGAGCACGGCGCGCAGCGGTCCGCGCAGCGCGTTGCAGACGACGATGTCGTCCGCCGCTTCCAGCATCTCGCGGGTGATGACCCGTTCCGCGGCATGCCAGGCCGGCGCGGCCAGCATCACCGCACGCATGACCCCGGGCAGCAGCCCGCTGGCCAGCGGAGGGGTGTACCAGCGGGTGCCGAAGCGCAGGAACACATTGCTGCGGCCGCCCTCGGTCAGCTCGCCACGCTCATTGAAGAACAGCATGTCGAATGCACCCAGGTCCTCGGCCAAGCGCCAGGCGGCGTCGTAGCGCGTCCGCACACTCGTCTTGTGGCGCAAGAACAGGTCGTCCGAGCGCACCGGCTCCGGCGCCAGCAGCAGGCATACCGGCTCGGTCAGCGGGGCGATGGGAGCGGTCTGGATCCGCAGTGCGCCGTCGGGCGCGACGGCCAGGCGCAACCGGTACAGGCCGTCGCCTTCGAGCGCCAGGCAGGTTTCCTCCAGCAGCGCTGCCGCCACTTCCGGCTCGAAGGGATGACCGAAGTAGGCGCAGGACGCGGACAGCCGCGCCAGGTGCTCGCCCAGGTGCCGGCAGCCGTCCTCGCGCGAGCCGCGGATGGTCTCGAAGATATCGAACCCGTTGGACAGGCCGGTCAGGAAGCGGGCCTTGAGCTGGCATTCGGCGTACTCTGCCGCCGCGTCGCTGTCGAACACGATGCCCGCACCCACGCCCAGTTCGCCACGGCGCACGCCGCCCTCGGGCGCGCGCAGCGACAGGGTACGGATCGGCACGGACAGGCAGAAGTCGCCGGTCGCGCGATCGGCCGCGGGTGGGTCGAACCAGCCGATGGCGCCGGTGTAGATGCCGCGCGGCGCGCCCTCGAGTTCGTCGATGATCTCCATCGTGCGGCGCTTCGGGGCGCCGGTGATCGAGCCGCACGGGTAGAGCGCGTCGAAGATCGCGCCGAGCGTGGCGTCCTGGCGCAGCCGGGCCTGCACGGTCGAGGTCATCTGGAGCACGCTGCCGTAGCGCTGCACGTCGAACAGCGCCGGCACCTGCACGCTGCCGGTCTCGGCGACCCGGCCGAGGTCGTTGCGCAGCAGGTCGACGATCATCAGGTTCTCGGCCCGGTTCTTGGTGTCGGCCGCCAGTTCGCGCCCGCGCAGGGCGTCCCGCTCGTCGTCGCCGCTGGCCGGTGCCGTGCCCTTCATCGGGCGCGCGAGCAGCGTGCCAGCGTCGTGGCGCACGAACAGTTCGGGCGAGAACGACAGCACGGCGCCGCCATCGGGCAGGGCGATCAGCGCGCCGTATGGCACGGCCTGGCGCGCGCGCAGGCGGGTGTAGAGCGACACCAGCGGACCGAAGGCGTCGAAGCGCAGGCGGTAGGTGTAGTTGACCTGGTAGGTGTCGCCGGCGGCGATGTAGTCGCGGATGCGTCCGATCGCGTCGGCGAACTCGCCCTCGTCCACGCTGGCGGCGATTCCCGCGACACCGGATGGCTCGGTGCCGGCGCTGCGCGTGGCCAGCCAGGCCCCCACCTGCGCCTGGCTCAGGCGTTCGCATTGCGAGAACAGCAGCACCCGGGCCAGCGGCCCGTCGAGCGCCTGGGAAGGAATGCCCTGCAACTGCGCGCCCAGTTCGTAGGTGAGCAGCGGCACCGCGTACAGGCCTTGCGCGAGCGCGGCCTGCATGTCTTCGAGCAGGCGTGGCCAGCCGGCGGCATCCAGGCACGACAGGGTGCCGGCGTGGCCGCTGTACAGGCGCGACCCCGGCCCGTCGCCGGCGCTGGCGTCGTCCAGGAGTGCGAAGACTTCGGCGGTGTCCATCGCGCGGCGGCCTCCTAGGCCGCCAGCAGCAGCGACAGCTGCAGCGGCGCCCCTTCCGCCGGGTGCTGGCGGAAGCCGCTCTTGGCGAAGCGGTGCCAGCGGCCCGTGACGTAGCTCACCAGCATGCTGGCGCGCGCCGCGACGTCCTCCTCGGCGCCGTGGCCCTGGCTCACGGCCAGGCGCAGGGCCTGCTTGCAGGCCAGTTCGACCTTGTCGTAGAACTGGTTCATGCGTGCCTGCAGGCGCTCGTCCTCGTTCACCAGCGCGTCGCCGATCAGCACGCGGGTCATGCCGGGATTGTTGGCGGCAAAGCCGAGCAGCATCTGCAGGATCGCCTGCGCCTGGTCGACGCCGCGTTCCTCGCGCTCGGCGATCTGGTTGATCAGGCCGAAGACGCTCGATTCGATGAACTCGATCAGGCCCTCGAACATCTGCGCCTTGCTGGCGAAGTGACGGTACAGCGCCGCCTCGGATACCGACAGCCGCGCAGCCAGCGCGGCGGTGGTGATCTTTTCGCCCCTGGGCTGCTCGAGCATCGAGGCCAGGGCCTGGAGTATTTGCAGCTTGCGCTGGCCTGGCTTGGTGCTTGCCATGTGATCCCTAGTGTTTTTGTGTTCGTCTTAGCGCAACCGTTGTAGGCGCGCGGGCAACTGTCGCACGGATTTTACTGTGACATCGACATAGCCGGGCCGTTTTCGCGCGCGCCGCGCCGCCCCCGGCAGGCTCTTCGCCGCACGCAGGTATTGCGTGACCCACACGGTACGCATGCCCAGCTGTTTCGCGCTCTTGAGGTTGTCCAGCGTGTCCTCGACCAGCACGCAGCGGCCCGCGTCCAGGCCCTGGCGGCGCAACAGGCGGCGCAGCATCAGGCGCGACGGCTTGGGACGCAGCTGGCCGTGCACCGTCATTTTTTCGATGGCGATATGATGAGCGAAATGACGTTGCAGGCCGAGGTGGCGCATTACCTCGGTGGAATATTGCATCGGCGCGTTTGTGAGCAGGATCTTGCGGCCCGGCAGGCGCAGCAGCAGCCGCCCCAGCCCGCGCTCGCAACGGATCAGGTCGCACAGCGCGCCCAGGTCGTGGGTTTCGCGCAGGAAGTCGGCGGCGCACACCTGGTGGTGGCGCATCATGCCGAGCAGGGTGGCGCCGTAGCGCTTCCAGTAGCCGAGACGCGCCGCGTCGACCGCCTCCTGGCTGGCGGGAGTGATGCCGTCGCCCAGCACCCGCGCGATGTACGTGTTCATGTTTGCGCTGATTGCGGGGAAGATGGCATGCGATGCGTCATGCAATGTATTGTCCAGATCGAACAGCCACACGGGAGTGCGAGTTGTAGTATTGGCCACAGTTCAGCAGAAAAAACCGTCAAGGTGAATGTATGCGACGCCAGATTATAGTTGTGTTCCTCAGTCTGTTCTGGTTGTTGCTGGCGCCGTCCTGGGGTGCGGAGCGCGGCGCCCTGTTCCGCGTCACGGCCAACGGCCATACGATGCACCTGTTCGGCACGATGCACGTGGGCGCGCCCGAGCTGTACCCGCTGGAGCCGCGCATCATGGAGGCGGTGTCGCGCGCCTCGGCGCTGGCGCTGGAGATCGACCCCGGCCAGCCCGCGCACCGGTTGGTGGCCGCGCTGCGCGAGCATGGCACCGTGAGGGGCCAGGAGCGCGCCTACGAGGGGCTGGCCCCATCGGAGCATGCGCGGCTGGAAGCGGCCGTGCGCGGCGCCGGCATGGACCCGGCGCGCGCCGCCACCTTTCGTCCCGCCCTGCTGGCCACGATGCTCGCGCTGGCGGAATTCAAGAAACTCGGTCTCAAGCCCGAGCTGTCCTGCGACGCCTTCCTGGCTCGTCATGCGCGCGCCGCGCGGGTGCGCATCGTGGAGCTGGAAACGGTGGGCTCGCAGTTGGCGCTGCTGGGGCGCCTGCCGCTTGCGGACCAGCGCCGTTTCCTGATGGAGACAGTGGGGACGATCGAGACGGGGCAGCAACGCAAGGAGGCGCGGGCCATGGCGCTGGCCTGGGCCGAAGCGGACCGCGAGGCCTTCGACCGGATGGCCGCGCGCATCGCCGCCGACGACAGCCTGTCGGCCAGGTTCGTGCGCGAAGTGCTGCTCGAGGGACGTAACGTGACCATGGCCGACAAGCTCGCGCGCCTGCTCGCGTCCGAACCGCGCAGCGTCGCGGCGATCGGGGCCTTGCATCTGGTGGGCGAGAAAAGCGTGCCGGCGCTGTTGCGTGCGCGCGGGCTGCGGGTGGAGCGGATTTATTGATCGCGGCGAGGAGTTCGCGCTGGGGAAATACGTGGTGCCCTTGACGTGGATTGAACACGTGGCCTCTCCCTTACCAAGGGAGTGCTCTACCACTGAGCTACAAGGGCGTTCCAGATATGGCGGCGATTGCCGCCACAAATGTTTAGTGCGACCGGATCATAGTGCCAAAAGCCTGTTCGGTCAAGACTTCCAGCAATAAAGAGTGCTCGATGCGGCCGTCGATGATGTGAACGGTGTTCACGCCCGACTTCGCGGCGTCCAGCGCGGACGAGATTTTCGGCAGCATGCCGCCGGAAATCGTACCGTCCGCAAACATCTCGTCGATCTCGCGCGCGGACAGGTCGGTGACCAGGTTGCCGTTCTTGTCCTGCACGCCGGCGATGTTGGTCATCATGATCAGCTTTTCGGCCTTCAGGATTTCCGCGATCTTGCCGGCGACGACGTCGGCGTTGATGTTGTAGGCCTGGCCGTCCTGGCCGAAACCGATCGGCGAGATGATCGGAATGAAGGCGTCGTCCTGCAGCGCCTTGACCACCGCCGGGTTGATCGCATCGATCTCGCCGACGAAACCGATGTCGAGGAACTCGCCCGGCTTGTCGCGGTCAGGCATGGCCATCTTGCGCGCGCGGATCAGGCCGCCGTCCTTGCCGGTCAGGCCCACCGCCTGGCCGCCGTAGTGGTTAATCAGCATCACGATGTCCTGCTGCACCTCGCCGCCCAGCACCCACTCGACCACTTCCATGGTCTCCTCGTCGGTGATGCGCATCCCCTGCACGAAGGTGCCTTGCTTGCCGATCTTCTTGAGCGCGTTGTCGATCTGCGGGCCGCCGCCATGGACCACCACCGGATTCATCCCCACCAGCTTGAGCAGGATGACGTCGCGCGCGAAGCCGTGCTTGAGGCGCTCGTCGGTCATCGCATTGCCACCGTATTTGATGACAATGGTCTTGCCGTGGAAGTTACGAATATAGGGCAATGCCTCCGCCAGGATCTGCGCCTTGATTTGCGGGGAAACCTTGGTCAAGTCGTTTTTCTGGTCGTCGTCAGGCAGCAGGCTGGACAGATGAGCGTTCATGGAGGATCCGAAAAGAAATTCGCGAGATTTTACAGCCAACAGGCCCTTGTTAGTGCCGATTATAGGGCGTCTTGTTGTATTTTATAGCTGCACGCGCTAGCGCGCGCCTGGTTGAACGCCTTCGTTACACTTCCCATGACCAATTTCCCCTTTTCGAGAGCGAAACGATGAGCCTTTGCAGCCGCTGTGGAACTGTCTTCGGTTGCGCGCCGGCCGACGGTGGCGACGGTCCTTGCTGGTGCACCGAGTTGCCGCGGGTGGTGGCGGTGCCGCGGGACGCGACCGGCTGCTGGTGCCCGTCCTGCCTGCGCCAGCACATCGCGCGCGAGCAGGACCGGCGGGCAAGCCCGGGCGGCGAAGCCGCGGACTGAATTCACGCGGCGCGCGCCTCGTCGCCGCCGACGGTGCGGAAAAAGCGCATCATCTCGCGGCTGGCGTCCGGGCCCCGTCCGTCCGTGTAGCTGCCCGCGGCCTTGCCGCCCGACCAGGCGTGGCCCGCGCCGTGGATGATCCAGTGTTCCGCATGGACGCTGCCATCGGCGCGCATGTGGCTGCGACGGGTGTAGGTGTGCCCGTTCGGCACCTTGCCCGGTTCCACCGCGACCGCGCTGGCATGCCGGCTCGCGACCTGGGCGATCAGTTCCTCGCCGTTCGCCGGATGCACGGTCGTGTCCTTGTCGCCATGAAAGACGATGATGGGAAGCGCGTCGCCCGGGCTATGGCCGCGCCGGAAGTCTCCCTTCATCGCCGCCAGGGCGGAAGGCAGGTCGTGCGCGGAGGCGAACGGCAGGCCCGAGTGCACCCCCACGGCGGCGTACAGGTCCGGGTAGAGCGTGCCCATGATCGTCGCCATCGCGCCACCGGCCGACAGCCCGGCCACGAAGACCTGGGCGCGGTCGACCGGGTGCCTGGCCATGACCTCGCGCGTGATGCCGGCGATGATCGACGGCTCGCCCTGGTCGCGCTGCTGGTCGACCGCCTTGAACCAGTTCCAGCAGCGCGAGGTGTTGGCCTGCACGCACTGGGCCGGATAGACGACCAGGCAGCCCAGTTCCTCCGCGACCTCGTTCATCTGGGTGCCGACGGCGAAGTCGTCCGGATTCTGGGTGCAGCCGTGCAGCATCACCACCAGTCCGGCCGGCTTGCCCGAGTGCGTGCTCGGCACGTACAGCTTGTAGTCCCGGGTGCCGGCGGCGTTGGTGTAGCTGCCCGCGATGAACTTGCCTGGCCAGGTGTGGGCCGCTTGCGCCCCCGCGAACATGCCGGCCCCGCCGTGCGCCGCGTCCAGCGAGCGCGTCAGGTTGGCCAGCATCCCCGACAGGTCGGGCATGGACGGTGCGGCGTGCGCGGCGTGCGCGGTGGGCGGGGAGGGCGGCGCCGCGGGCTCGTCGGCCGGCGCGAATGCCTGTGCACCGCCCGGTGGCGGGTTGATGTCTCGCATCTGCGGCTGGGCCGGCTGCCGCGTCGCGTCGGCCGGAAGCATGTTGGCCTGGCGCAGCGCGGTCTGGATGACGTCGGCGACGTCCACAGGATTCTTGCGCATCATGTTACGGGTGGCGGCGCGCATCTGCGCCAGCAGGTGAGGATGCATTTTCATAGGAACTCCTTGGTTGCCGGGCATCAATGGATGCGACCGGCCAGTGCTGTCTTGATTTCCTGGCTCGCATGCAGGGCACCGAGGACGAAGATCGATTCGATTGTCGCCAGCGCCAGTTCGACGCTGACGTCGCTGGCGATGCTGGCCATGCCGAGCACCTGGATCTGCAGGCGGTGTCCCGCCGCCAGGGCGGTCTCCAGGTCGGCCCGGGAGTAGTGGTACATTCCCAATACCAGGCTCTTGCGGGCCACGGTCTGGCGTACGACGTCGGCATGATTGTTCAGTTGGTTGCGGATCGCGGTACGAATCAAATCGGTACGATTGGCATAGAAGCCTTCGCTGACGAGCAGGTCGATCTGCCCGAGATCGATCGGACCGAGATTGATCGTGATTTTTTCCGAATCGGCAAACTTCGGTTTCAGTTCATTGGCGCCCATGGTGTTCTGCCATCCTTACAGCATCCTGTCGCCATCCATGTGGATGGTGCGGCCAGTCTACCCCCCTCAGTCCCCCGGTCAAGCGCAAACTCTCCGGATACGTTAATCTGCGCACATGAGTGCGAAAATACAACCAGGCCTGCTATTTGAATGGCAATACACGGTCCCCGCGCGCGCGACCGTTCCCCAGCTTTACCACGACACCCCCTTTTGCCGCGACATGCCCGAGGTGCTCGCCACCGGTTACCTGGTCGGCATGATGGAACTGGCCTGCCTGCATGGCCTGATGCCCTACGTCGACTGGCCGCGCGAGCAGAGCCTGGGCACGATGGTGAGCTTTCGCCATCTCGCGCCCACCCCGCCCGGCATGACCCTGACCATCCGCGGCGAGGTCACCGAGGTCGAGGAGCGCCGGGTGCGCTTCCGGGTCGAGGCCTGGGACGAGGTCGAACGGGTTTGCGAAGGCATCCACGAGCGTTGCCTGATCGATACGGATCGCTTCGCGCGCAAGCTTGCCGGCAAGACGGGTGGGGTGGACGCATGATCCCCGAACAACAGACTCCCGTACCCTCGCCCTGCATCAACGTCTGCGAGATGGCGCCGGAGACCGGCCTGTGCCGCGGTTGCATGCGCACCATCGACGAGATCGTCGCCTGGGGCAGGGCCGACGACGATTACAAGCGCGCCGTCTGGGCGGAGATCCGCCGCCGCGAGGCGCAGATCGAGTTCCGCTAGTCCGGCGCCGCTGCCCGGGGCGACGGTGTTTAGAGCGCGGAATCTAGCACGGTCGTTCTTTTTTGATTCTATAATCGGACAGGACCGGCGCAAGCCGGCATTCGACCAATCCCCCAGAGAGTGCGCCCATGACCATGCCATCCGTGCTGCAGAACCTGTCCCTTCCCGTCATCGCTTCGCCGATGTTCATCGCCAGTGGACCGGCGCTGGTGGCCGCCCAGTGCAAGGCCGGCATCGTCGGCTCCTTCCCGGCGCTCAACGCACGTCCCGCCGAACTGCTCGACACCTGGTTGACCGACCTGCAGCGCGAACTGGGCGAGTACCAGGACGCGAATCCCGGCGCCCGCGTCGGGCCGATCGCCGTCAACCAGATCGTGCACCAGTCGAACGACCGCCTGGCGCACGACGTGGAAGTGTGCGTGAAGCATGAGGTGCCGATCATCATCTCGTCGCTGCGCGCGCCGCCACGCGAGATGCTCGACGCCGTGCACGCCTACGGCGGCATCGTCCTGCACGACGTGGTGTCGATCCGCCACGCGGAAAAAGCGCTGGAGGCGGGCGTCGACGGCTTGATCCTGGTGGCCGCCGGGGCCGGTGGCCATGCCGGCGCGCTGTCGCCGTTCGCCCTGGTGGGCGAGGTGCGCAAGTTCTTCAAGGGTCCGATCGCCCTGTCGGGTTCGATCGCGACCGGCGACGCGATCCTGGCGGCCCAGGCGATGGGGGCCGACTTCGCCTACATCGGCTCGCGCTGGCTCGCGACCCGTGAATCGAACGTCTCCGACGCCTACCGCGAAGCCATCGTCGAGTCCGCCGCCGCCGATATCGTCTACACCAACCTGTTCACCGGGGTGCACGGCAATTACCTGAAGAAGTCGATCGTGGCGGCCGGACTCGATCCCGAGAACCTGCCGGAATCGGACAAGACCAAGATGAGCTTTGGTTCCGGCAGCGCCAAGGCCTGGCGCGACATCTGGGGCGCCGGCCAGGGCGTGGGCTTGATGGACGACGTGCCGACCGTCGCCGAGATGGTCGAGCGCCTGAAATCGGAGTACGCGGCCGCGCGTGCCCGACTGGGTCTGCCGGCGTAAAGCCCTCGCCTGATCGGAATAACCGTTTCCGGCCACAGGGCCGGAACGGCCGGATCAGCCGGCCGGGTTCAGGTCTTCCGGCCGCACCGCCCAGAGACCGGCAAGATTTCGCCAGTAGCCGTACACGTCCATGCCGAAGCCGACCACGAAGCGGTTCGGCAGGCTCAGCCCGACGATATCGGCCCGGATCGGCTTGGCGCGCCCCAGCTCCTTGTCCGCGAACACGGCGACGATGACCTCGGCCGCGCCCATGTCCAGCAGGCGTTGCTTGACGTGGGCCAGGGTCTCGCCTTCGTCCAGGATGTCGTCGAGGACGATGATGGTACGTCCCGCTACGTTCTGGCGCGGGATCACCTTCCACACGATCTCGCCGCCGCGGTCGTCGTCGCCGTAGCGGCTGACGTGGATGTAGTCGAACTCGAGCGGGAAGTCCAGTTGCGGCAGCACGTGTCCGGTGAACACCACGGCACCGCCCATCACGCCGAGCACCAGCGGGAAATCGGGCGCGTCTGGCCGGGCGAAGCGCTCGTTGAGGACGCCGGCGACGCGGCTTACGGCTTGCTGGACCTGCTCGGGGCTGACGATCTCGGTGGCGTTGTCGAGCAGGGCCCGGGCGCGGGCTTTGTGAAAGTCTTGCATATGAAATTCCGGTGACAGTTGACTTGTATTGCTTGGGTAGGATGCGGCGGAGCGGTCAGGCGGGCACGATCCCGCGTTGCAGTTTACGGGTGAGTTTGGCGAACACCAGTTCGTAGGAACGGCGCAACAGCGACGCCGCCTCGGCGTCGTCGAGGGGAGCATCGGCCTGGACGAACACCCACTTCGCCCGGGCCAGGTAGGGCGCCGGTACGATGCCGGGACGGTCGCTCAGTTCGAGGAAGCGCTCGTCCTCGACCTTGAAACTGATGCCCTGCGCGGGCGTGGCGGCGCCGGTCACGGCGAACATCTTGCCGCCCACCGAGAACACGAGGTCGGCGCCCCACTTGATATCTTCCGTGCAGCCGGGAAAGCTGCGGCACAAGGCCTTGGCGGCTTCGAAGTCCATTGTCGTCTCCATCGCGGCCGTCGTCCGTGCGCGGCCGCTTTTTTTCGGGAATGGCCACAGTGTAGCGCGCACATCGGCGCCAGGGGCGATTTTGATGTTCTGGCGCAAGACTGGCCTGCGCCACATTCCCGGATTGGGGCGTATCATACGTGGCTCGATAACAATTCAATGCATCCGCCATGTCTACCCCGGATACCCGCCAGGCGAACGCCGAACGCCTGGCGCGACTGCGCGCCGCGATGGCCCGCCACGGCATCGACGCCTTCATCGTGCCTTCGAGCGATCCGCACCTGTCCGAATACCTGCCCGGCCACTGGAAGGGCCGCGAGTGGCTGTCCGGCTTCACCGGTTCGGTCGGCACCTTCATCGCCACCGCCGGGTTCGCCGGCGTCTGGACCGACGGGCGCTACTGGACCCAGGCCGAAGCGGAGCTGGCGGGCACCGGCGTCGAGCTGATGAAGATCCCGTCCGGGGCCAGCCTGCAGCACATCGACTGGCTGGCCGGGAACCTGCGTGCCGGGCAGACGGTGGCGGTGGACGCGCGGGTGCTGGGCCTGGCCACGGCGCGCCTGCTGCGCGAGGCGCTGGACGCGCGCGGCGTCACGCTGCGCACCGATCTCGACCTGCTCGACGAGGTATGGAACGACCGTCCGCCGCTGCCCTCGGACCCGGTGTTCGAGCACGAGCCGCCGTTCGCCACCATGGCGCGCGCCGACAAGCTTGCCGCGACGCGCGCGGCCATGGCCGGCCTGGGGGCCGACCGCCACTTCCTGTCCACCCTGGACGACATCGCCTACCTGTTCAACCTGCGCGGCGCCGACGTGAGCTACAACCCGGTGTTCCTGTCGCATGCGTTGGTCGAGCGCGACGGGGCGACGCTGTTCGTCGCCGAGGGCAAGGTGGCGCCCGCGCTGGCGGCGCGCCTGGCGGGCGACGGCGTGCGCCTCGCCCCTTATGGCAGCGCCGCGGCGGCGCTGGCCGCGCTGCCGGCCGGTTCCAGCCTGCTGCTCGATCCACGCCGGGTAACCGCCGGCATGCGCGCGGCCGTGGCCGACGGCGTGCGCGTGATCGAGTCGATCAACCCGACCACCCTGGCCAAGTCGCGCAAGGCCGAGGCCGAGGCGGCGCAGGTGCGCGCGACGATGGAGCAGGACGGCGCGGCACTGTGCGAATTCTTCGCCTGGCTCGAGCCGGTGCTGGAGGACGCGGCGCGCGCGCCGCTGGACGAGGTGGCGATCGACGAGCACATCACGGCGGCGCGGGCGCGCCGGCCGGGCTTCGTCAGCCCCAGCTTCGGCACCATCGCCGGCTTCAACGCGAATGGCGCGATCATGCACTACCGCGCCCTGCCTGGCGCCTGCGCGGTGATCGAGGGCGACGGCCTGCTGCTGATCGACTCGGGCGGCCAGTATCTGGGCGGCACCACCGACATCACCCGTGTGGTGCCGGTCGGCAGCCCGGGCGCCGACCAGAAGCGCGACTTCACGCTCGTGCTCAAGGGCCTGATCGCGCTGTCGTCCGCGCGCTTCCCGCGCGGGACCCGTTCGCCCCTGCTCGACGCGCTGGCGCGCGCGCCGATCTGGGCCGCCGGCATCGACTACGGCCACGGCACCGGCCACGGCGTGGGTTACTTCCTGAACGTGCACGAGGGGCCGCAGTCGCTCTCGCCCTCGACCCCGCCGGAGCCGCACACGGCGATGGAGCCGGGCATGATCACCTCGATCGAGCCGGGCATCTACCGGCCCGGACGCTGGGGTATCCGGATCGAGAACCTGGTGCTCAACCAGCCGTTCGAGACCACCGAGTTCGGCGAATACCTGCGCTTCGAGACGCTCACGCTGTGCCCGATCGACACGCGCTGCCTGGACCGCTCGCTGCTGCGCGCGGACGAGACGGCGTGGCTCAACGCCTACCACGCCACGGTGCGCGAGCGCCTGCTGCCGCACGTGGACGGCGCCGCGCGCGACTGGCTGCTGCGGCGCACGGAGGCGATCTGATGGCCGGCGCCCGCTCCACCCGCGCCAGCGCCGCCGTCGAGCGCCTGAAAAAACGCAGCGGCCACACGGCTTACTCGATGGCGCGCACCGGCAACGGCCTGTTCTTCCTGGCCGAGTCGCCCGGTGCGCCGCCGCTATGCGCGCCGCTCGAACTGGACGACTTCGTGCGCTTCGTCGACGGCCTCGGGCCGCAGGTGCAGGCGCGCGTGAGCAAGCACGATGCCGCATTCGAAAAACAACTTGTGAGAAAGAAGCCGCAGCCCTGACCGGAGCGACCACCACCCGCACATGCCCCTGAACGAACTGATAGCCGCCTACTGGTCGACCCATGAGCTGACCACCAACGGACTGGTCCTGCTGAACCTGGTCGGTGCCCTGCTGCTCGGCCTGCTGGTCGGTTACGAGCGCGCCTACCACGGCCGGGCGGCGGGGATGCGCACCTACGGCCTGGTCTGCATGGCGTCGGCGGCGCTGACCATCCTGGCCGGCTATCCCGAGTACTGGTACGGCGGGCAGACCGGCATGCTGGGGCCGATCGACCCGACCCGCGTGATCCAGGGGGTGGTCACCGGCATCGGCTTCCTGGGCGCCGGCGTGATCATGCGCGACGGCTTCAATATCAGCGGCCTGACCACGGCCGCGTCGATCTGGGCTTCCTCGGTGATCGGCATCCTGGTCGGGATCGGGTTCTACCTGTCGGCGATGGGCCTGGCCTTCCTGTCGGCGATGATCATGATCTACCTGAACCGGATCGAGGCCTTCCTGCCCTCGCGCCACGCGGTGGCGGTGACCTTGCGCTTCAAGCCGGATTTCATGCCGCGCGAGGACGGCCTGCGCCGCGCGGCGCTCGAGCGCGGCTACGAGCTGGCCGGCAGCTCGCTGACCATCGCCTGCGAGCATGGCCGCCAGGAGTGGCGCTTCGTGGTGCTGGCGCTGTCGCGCAAGAACGGCGCGCCGCTGGCCGCCCTGGCCAGCGAGCTGGCCGGTTTCGAAGGCGTCGAGGCGTTCCAGCTCTCGCACGCCCGCAACTAGAAAAAAGTACCAGGGGATTCTCATGAAAGCACAAGACGTTCTCGATTTCTGGTTCCTCCCCCGCGACAGCGAGGGCTACGGCAAGCTGCGCCCCGAATGGTTCGGCAAGGACGAGGCCTTCGACGCCGCGATCCGCGAGCGCTTCGGCGCGGCGATCGCGCAGGCGGTCGCGGGCGGCCTGCGCGAGTGGGACGACGAGGGGCCGCGGGGCCGGCTGGCGCGCATCATCGTGCTCGACCAGTTCACCCGCAACGCGCGCCGGGGCACACCGGGCGCCTTCGAGGGCGACACCCTGGCGCTGCTCGCCGCCGGAAAGCTGGTCGAGGAGGGCGGCGACCGGCAGCTCGATCCGGTGCAGCGCATGTTCGCCTACCTGCCGTTCGAACATGCCGAGGACGCGCGCATGCAGGAGCGCGCGGTGGAGCTGTTCACCGAGCTGTCGCGCGAGCATCCGGGGCCGGACACGGCCAGCGCGCTCGACTACGCGCACCGCCACCGCGGCGTGATCGCCCGCTTCGGCCGCTTCCCGCACCGCAACCCCATCCTGGGCCGCGCCTCGACGCCGGAGGAACAGGAGTACCTGAGCCAGCCGGGCGCCGGTTTCTGAGGTGGCGCCGACCCTGAACATCGTCGGCGGCGGCCATGTCGGCCGCGCCCTCGGCCGCCTGTTCGCCTCCAGCGGGGCGTTCGCCGTGCAGGACGTGCTGACGCGCTCGCCCGACAGCGCGCGACGGGCGGTGGCCTTCATCGGCGCCGGCCGCGCCTGCGACGGGCCGACGGCGATGCGCCCGGCCCAGGCCTGGATGCTGGCGGTGAACGACGACCAGATCGGCCCGGCCTGCGCCGCGCTCGCCGCCACCGGCAAGCTTGCCGGCGCGGTGCTGTTCCATTGCAGCGGGGCCAAGGCATCGGACGAACTCGGCGCTGCCAGCCGTGCCGGCGCGCTGGTGGCAAGCGTGCACCCGATCCGCAGCTTCGCCGACCCGGAGGCCGTCGCCGCCGGCTTCGCCGGGACCTTCTGCGGAATCGAGGGCGACGCCGGTGCGCTCGCGCTGCTGGAACCGGCCTTCGGCGCGGCCGGCGCGCGCCTGGTGCCGATCGACGCCGCCGCCAAGACCGTCTACCACGCCGCCTCGGTGTTCGCTTCCAACTACCTGGTCACGGTGCTCGATGCCGCCCTGCGCGCCTACCAGGCCGCCGGCGTGCCCGAGGACGTGGCGCGCGAACTGGCCCGGCCGCTGGCGGGCGAGACGCTGGCCAACGTGTTCCGGCTGGGGCCGGCGGCGGCGTTGAGCGGGCCGATCGCGCGCGGCGACCACGCCACGGTCGCGCGCCAGCAGGCCGCGGTGCAGGCCTGGGATGGCCCCACCGGTGCGCTCTACGCCGCCCTGGTCGCGCCGACCGAGGACCTGGCCGCGCGCAAGCGGCGCCTGGCCCGGGACTGATTTTTCCGCGAATGGAGGGCTATCGATGATCCTGTCCGCCTGGGCCACCCTGGCCGTGCTTGGCGTGTATTTCTGGACCGGCGTGAACGCCGGCCTCGCCCGCGTGAAACACCGGGTGCCCGCGCCCTCGATGGACGGCCCGCCGGCTTTCCAGCGTGCGCAGCGCGTGCAGGCCAACACCCTTGAGCAATTACCCCTGGTGCTGGTGCCCTTGTGGCTGTGCGCCGTGTTCACGGGCGACGCCTGGGCCGCCGCCGGGGGGCTGCTGTGGTGTCTCGGCCGCATCCTGTACGCGCTGGGGTATTACCGCGATCCGGACCGGCGCGAGGCCGGTTTCGTGACCGGCATGGTGGCCAGCGGCTTGCTGGTCGCCGCGACGACTGTTGGTTTGCTGCTGCCATAAAACAAAAAAGATGCGAACAGGCATCGACAAAGTTCCCTTATGGCAATAAGCTTAGACGCTGTACATATTCTCATACCAAGCGGTGGGTGCCGCGGGATGCGCGGCGCACCATCCGAACAGGACGAAGGAGGAGCAGCATGTTGTTTCTGAAGAGTACCAGCGTCACCAAGGCTCCGGGCATCTACGAGGTGGACATCGCCGCCAAGCCGCCGGGCAAGACCTTCGGCATCTTCATGGCGACCGATCCGGACAATCCTCCGCACGCCGTGCTGGCCGCGCTGGCCGAACTGGGCTTCCAGACCACCTACCAGCAGAACTACATCCACAAGGACAAGGGCAAGGTGCTCGACCTGCACTTCCAGAAGAACGGGACCGACCTGTTCAACGGCTGGAAGGCGGAGGAGTGCACCGCCAACCTGGCCGCGATCGACACCTTGTTCGGCAACGTCGGCATCAAGGTCGCTCCCCGGGTGATGAGCCTGGCGGAAGCCTACGCCTGACCCGGGGAAGCGCCTCCCCGGGACAGCACCTCGATGTGGTACAGCGCCCACGGGCAGGCGCCGAAGCGCTCGTTCACCGGGCGCGCGGCCATGTCCGGTACCCGGTCGGCGTCATAGACCGCCCACAGCGGGCCCAGTCCGCCCAGGGCCATCGGCCGCCCGTCCAGATGGGTGGCGACGATGAAACGCTGGGCGCGCGCCTGGCCGGCGGGAATGGCCGCGGCGTAGCCGTCGACGGCGCGCAGCACCAGCCGCGTATCCCCCGCCGGGCGTGCCCCGGCCAGCGCCAGAACGTCCAGCAGCGACGTGCCGCGCAGGGTGTGTGGCTTGCCGTCGTATTCGAGCGTCGGCCGGATCGTCACCGCCGGCAGCGCCGCCAGGGCGGCGTAGTCGAGCGCCCATGCCTTGTCGAACGCCAGTTTGTGCTTGTGCATCATCTGGTCGAGCGCCGGATCGAGCGGCCCGCGGTTGGCGCGGCCTATCGTCCCGCTGATGGTCAGCAGCACGGGGCCGGGCGGCGGCGCGGCCGGGGATAGCGCGAGCGCGCCGGTGCTGGAGGCGGCAAGGGCGGTGCCCAGGAACTGGCGTTTGTTCATGCGAAAATATCCGGTCTGGTGGCGATCCCGCCATCATAGCCCGGATGTTGTCACATGGATTTGTTCAATCCCCGCGATACCCTCGTTTCGATACCCGTTCCGGACGGCGAACTGGCGCTGCTGCCCGCGCTGGCGCTGCCGCTCCCGACCGCGGAGTTGCTGGAGCGCCTGATCCGGGAGACCGACTGGCGCGCCGAGAGCATCGTGCTGTTCGGCAAGCGCCATCCGCAGCCGCGCCTGAGCGCCTGGCATGGCGAACGCGGCTATACCTATTCCGGCTTGCGCCTGGACCCCGCGCCCTTCACTCCGCTGCTTGAGCGCCTGCGCGGCGCCGTGCAGGAAGCCACGGGCGGCCACTTCAACAGCGTCCTGCTCAACTACTACCGCGACGGGCGCGACAGCATGGGCATGCACAGCGACGACGAACCGGAGCTCGGTCCGGAGCCGCTCATCGCCTCGCTCAGCCTGGGCCAGACCCGCGACTTCATCCTGCGCCACAAGCATTCCGGACAGACCCTCCGGCTCGCGCTGCCCGATGGCAGCCTGCTGGTGATGGGCGGCCGCCTGCAGCGGAACTGGCGGCATGGCATCAATAAATCGGCACGCCCGCTCGGCCCGAGGGTGAACCTGACCTTCCGGCGGATTGTCTAAGCCCTATCGGCCGGGCTTTCCGGCCCGATGTGGAGGAAAAGTAAAATTCGTGCATCGCGTCGCCATTTCTCATCTATCTGCGCGCAATTGCGCTCAAAAAATAACTTACTGATGGGTCATTAAGTTACAACTTCTTACAGTTCTTACGCGGGCGAGGACTGGCGTTCGACGAATGCGGTGCTATCTTGGCTACATCGCGATCCGCTTCGGCATCGCGAGCCAGCCAACCGTTAAGAAAAGGAACAACGATGAAAAAGCTGATCTTCGCACTGATCGCTGGCGCCACTGTCGCCGGTGCCGCCCAGGCCCAGAACCTCGCAGGCTCCATGAAACCGTACGTGGGCGGCGCGCTCGCCACGGCCGATCGCAGCTACGAGTTCACCGGAGCCAGCAACATCAACGACGACGAGTACAAAACGTCCGGCAAGATCTTCGGCGGGGTCGAGATCGACCAGATGTACGGCGTCGAGGTGGGCTACACCGACTTCCGCGCCTCGGACTTCACGGCGGTCCAGAACGGCGCGCCGCTGCTCGGCGACTCCGAGGGATACGGCACCTACATCGCCGGCAAGGCGAGCATGCCCCTCAACGATCGGCTGGTAGGCTACGGCAAGCTGGGCATATCCCACAGCAAGCGCGAGCTGTCGACGAGCAACGGCCTGCACCTCAAGGACTACGACACGGGGATCTATGCCGGGGTGGGCGTGCAGTACAACGTGAGCGAGAACGTTGCCCTGCTGGCCGAATACGAACGGTATGGCAAGTCGAAGGACTTCGGCGCCAAGGCCGACGTGTGGACGGTGGGGGCGAAGTACAGCTTCTGATCGTCGCGGGTGCGACACACCCACATGCTACCGCACGGCATGCTTCACGGTGGGCACAAGTGCCCACCCTACACGCCCATTCGCACCTCGTGCGTCCACGGCGGCAGCGTCAGCACCGCCGCGGGCGCCGCGAATCCCGCTGACACGAAACGGTGCAGCGACGACCACGGCCAGTCCTCCGGATGCTCGCACAAGCCATGGCGCAGCGGATTGGTGTGCACGTAATCCACCAGCGCCGCGTATTCGTCATCGTCCCGCACCCGGTAGTGCTGGTAATGCCGCTCCCAGATGGCGCCGTCGTCCGCCCCCGGCACCGCCGCCTTGCGCAGCGCCTTCGAAAACGCGATCTTGACGGCGCGCCAGCGGCTCGAACAGTCATGGTCCCCCGGCGGAAGCGTCCAGATCGCATGGGCGTGATCGGGCAGCACCACCCAGGCGTCGACATGGAAGGGCTTGCGCACGCGCGCCAGCCGGATCGCCTCGCCGAAGGCCGAGATGTGATCCGTCAGCAGGGTGCCGCCGCGCTGGAGCAGGCGCACCGTGAAAAAGAACGTCCCGCCCGGGACCCGGTTGTCGCGGTAGTTTGTCATATGGCCCAATGTGCCGACCGCAAGAAGCGCAGTCCGTCGATTGGCAGCGGGACCGCATGGAGCGGCCCCCGTTTGCGGTCGATTCTACACATCAGCGTCGCAAGGGGCGTTCCGTTTCCGCTCGAAAAAAAAGCTCCCCGTAGGGAGTAACACCGTTCAGTTAAGCCGAAGCTCATTCCTTTGCTAGCGTTAAAAGAGTCGTTCCCGCGCACGCGGGAACCTAATTTTGTCAGCGTTTCGATAACGCCTGCAAAAATTGGGTTCCCGCTTACGCGGGAACGACGTGCCTTATTGCGGCTAACTGAACGGCATTACCCCGAAGGGAGCTTTCTCTCGCAACAAGCGTTTAGGTGGTCAGCGGCTTGTAGCGGATGCGCTTGGGCTTGGCGCCTTCCTCGCCCAGGCGCTTCTTCTTGTCGGCCTCGTATTCCTGGTAGTTGCCGTCGAAGAAGGTGACCTGCGAATTGCCTTCGAAGGCCAGGATGTGGGTCGCGATGCGGTCGAGGAACCAGCGATCGTGCGAAATCACCATCACCGAGCCGGCGAATTCGAGCAAGGCGTCTTCCAGCGCGCGCAGGGTTTCCACGTCGAGGTCGTTCGACGGTTCGTCCAGCAGCAGCACGTTGCCGCCCTTGAGCAGGGTCTTGGCCAGGTGCAGGCGGCCGCGTTCACCGCCGGACAGGTTGCCCACCAGCTTTTGCTGGTCCCCGCCCTTGAAGTTGAAACGGCCCAGGTAGGCGCGCGAAGGCATGTCGAAGCGGCCCACGGTCAGGGTGTCGGCGCCGCCGGTCACGTCCTCGAACACGGTCTTGTCGCCGGCCAGGCTGTCGCGCGACTGGTCCACCAGCGAGATCTTGGCGGTCTGGCCGATCACGACTTCGCCGCTGTCCGGTTGCTCGACGCCGGCGATCATGCGGAACAGCGTCGATTTACCCGCACCGTTCGGACCGATGATGCCGACGATCGCGCCGGGCGGCACGGTGAAGGACAGGTTATCGATCAGCAAGCGGTCGCCGAAGGCTTTCGAGACGTTCTTGAACTCGATGACTTCGTTGCCCAGGCGCTCGGCCACCGGGATGAAGATCTCCTGGGTCTCGTTGCGCTTCTGGTATTCGTATTCGCTCAGCTCGTTGAAGCGGGCCAGGCGGGCCTTGGACTTGGCCTGGCGCGCCTTCGGATTCTGGCGTGCCCACTCGAGTTCCTTGGCCAGCGCCTTCTGGCGCGCCGACTCGCTCGCTTCTTCCTGCTTCAGGCGCGCTTCCTTCTGCTCCAGCCAGGACGAGTAATTTCCCTTCCAGGGGATGCCGTGGCCGCGGTCCAGTTCGAGGATCCATTCGGCGGCGTTGTCGAGGAAGTAGCGGTCGTGGGTGATGCCCACCACGGTGCCCGGGAAGCGCAGCAGGAACTGCTCCAGCCAATCCACGGATTCGGCGTCCAGGTGGTTGGTCGGCTCGTCCAGCAACAGCATGTCCGGTTTGCTCAGCAGCAGCTTGCACAGTGCCACGCGGCGCTTTTCACCGCCCGACAGCACGCCGATCTTCGCGTCCCACGGCGGCAGGCGCAGCGCGTCGGCGGCCATCTCCAGTTGCAGGTTCAGGTTGCCGCCGTCGGAGGCGGCGATGATCGATTCCAGGCGCTCCTGCTCCTTGGCGAGCGCGTCGAAGTCGGCGTCGGGTTCGGCGTAGGCGGCGTACACCGCCTCCAGTTTGGCCTGCGCCTCGAAGGCCTCGCCCAGGCCGGACTCGACTTCCTGGCGCACGGTCTTTTCCGGGTCCAGTTGCGGTTCCTGCGGCAGGTAGCCGATGTTCAGGCCCGGCATCGGGCGCGCCTCGCCCTGGATGTCGGTGTCGATGCCCGCCATGATCTTGAGCAGGGTGGACTTGCCCGAGCCGTTCAGGCCCAGCACGCCGATCTTGGCACCAGGGAAGAACGAGAGCGAGATATCTTTCAGGATCTGGCGTTTCGGCGGGACGATTTTGCCCACGCGATTCATGGTATAGACGTAATTGGCCATTCTTCTAACGGTATTTTCGAGTAAGGTGCACAGGATACGATAGTCATCGGCGCGCCGCCACCGATTCCCGGCAATTTTTCATGCGGACGGGCCGGGCGCTCAGGCGGCGGCCTGGCGCCCGCGCCGCAGCAGGCCCTCGCCGGCGAACAGGGCCAGCGCGGTCCAGATCATCGCGAAGCCGACCAGGCGCTCCATGCTGAAGGCCTCCTTGAACAGCCACACGCCCAGCAGGAACTGGATGGTCGGCGCCAGGTACTGCAGCAGTCCGACGATCGACAGCGGGATCTGGCGCGCCCCGGTGGCGAACAGCAGCAGGGGAATGGCCGTGATCGGTCCGGCCGCGACCAGCAGCCAACGGGTGGTGTCCGAGCCGGTGTTGAGGAAGGCGTTGTCGCCGGTTGCCGTCAGCCAGGCCAGGTAGCCGATCGCCACCGGGAACAGCAGGATGGTCTCGAACGAGAGGCCTTCGAGCGCGCCGAGCGCGGCCGTCTTGCGCAGCAGGCCGTAGGCGCCGAAGCTCAGGGCGAGGAACAGGGCGATCCAGGGCACGGTGCCGGACTGCCAGGTGAGCCAGGCCACGCCGGCCGCCGCCAGGGCGATCGCCGACCACTGCGCCGGACGCATGCGCTCCTTGAGCAACAGGTAGCCGAGCAGGATGTTGACCAGCGGATTGATGAAGTAGCCGAGGCTCGCTTCGATCACGTGGCCGTTGTTCACCGCCCAGATATACACCAGCCAGTTGGCCGACAACAGGACCGACGAGGCGACGAAACTGCCGAACACGCGCGGTTCGCGCACCTGGTTCAGCCATTTCCACTGCCGGCGCACGAGCAGCACGATGAGCAGGAAGGCGAGCGACCAGAGCATGCGGTGGGCCAGGATCTGCAGCGGCGGCACTTCGTCGACGGCGCGGAAATACAGTGGGAACAGCCCCCACATCAGGAAGGCGAGGGTGGCGGAGATGATGCCGGAGCGCATTGTGGACGTCTTGTCAGGTGTAGGCTCGACATTATCCTCGAATTGGCATAGCCTTGCCGGAGCCACCCTGGTGTTGCTCCCACGCTACCGATCCCCGCCCGCCGGGGCAGGCAATGGCACACCCTTGGCGAAATGCCTTGCAATTTCCTGGTCGATATTCTATGGTGCGCCGCACCAGAACAATCCGAATGGTGCAATCTTGACGGCTCAAAACAAGAAAAGCAGCGTGGCGGCGCTGACGCTCGCTGCGGTTGGCATCGTGTACGGCGACATCGGCACCAGTCCCCTGTACACCCTGCGGGCCATCTTCGACGAGACCCACGGCCTGGCGCTGAACACCCCCAACCTGCTGGGCGTCGTATCCCTGATCTTCTGGAGCCTGACGGTCGTCGTCTCGCTCAAGTACGTCACCCTGGTGCTGCGCGCGGACAACCGCGGCGAAGGTGGCATCATGGCCCTGATGGCGCTGACCCTCAGCTCGGTGACGCGCTCTTCGCGCTGGACCTATCCGCTGTTGGTGATCGGCGTGTTCGGCACCACCATGTTCTATGGCGACAGCGTGATCACCCCGGCCATCTCGGTGCTGGGCGCGGTCGAGGGCCTGAAGGTGGCCACCCCCGCATTCACCGACTACGTCGTGCCGATCGCGATCGTGGTGCTGGTCGGGCTGTACAGCGTGCAGCGGCACGGCACGGCCGGCATCGGCCGCTGGTTCGGCCCAGTGATGGTGGTGTGGTTCGTGGTGCTTGCCGCGATGGGCATCTACAACATCATCCAGGCGCCCGTCATCCTCCAGGCACTGAACCCCTGGCACGCGCTGCGCTTCATGATGGAAAACCGGATGATCGCCTTCGTCGCGCTCGGCGCGGTGGTGCTGGCGATCACCGGCGCCGAGGCGCTGTACGCCGACATGGGCCACTTCGGCCGCAAGCCGATCCGGCTGGCGTGGTTCATGGTCGCTTTTCCGGCGCTGGCGCTGAACTACCTGGGCCAGGGCGGCCTGCTGATCACCCGTCCGGAAGCGGTGGTCAACCCCTTCTATAACCAGCTGGGCAGCTGGTCGATCTACCCGCTGGTGGCACTGTCCACCATGGCCGCCGTGATCGCCTCGCAGGCGACCATCTCCGGCACCTATTCGATGACCAAGCAGGCGATCGCACTGGGCCTGCTGCCGCGCATGCGCATCATGCACACTTCGGAAAGCGAAATCGGACAGATCTACATCCCGGTGGTGAACTGGTTGCAGCTGGCGGTCGTGCTCATCGCCGTGGTCAGCTTCGGTTCGTCCGACGAGCTGGCCGGCGCCTACGGCATCGCGGTGACGGCGACCATGCTCTCGACCACGCTGCTGACCTTCTTCGTGACCCGCTACCGCTGGCGCCTGCCGCTGGCCGTGTGCATCGGCGCCACCGGCTTTTTCATGGTGATCGACATCCTGCTGTTCGCTGCCACCTCCCTCAAGCTGTTCCACGGCGGCTGGTTCCCGCTGGCGCTGGGCGCGGTGCTGTTGACCGCCATGCTGACCTGGAAGCGCGGGCGCGCGCTGGTGTTCCAGAACCTGCAAAAGCACGCGATCCCGCTCGAAGCCTTCCTGCAGTCGCTGTTCGTCGGGCCGCCGGAGCGCGTCGCCGGCACCGCGATCTTCCTGCGAGGGGAGAGCGACGGCGTGCCCCATGCGCTCCTGCACAACCTGTCGCACAACAAGGTGCTGCACGAGCGCGTCGTGTTCCTCACCGTGCACATGCGCGAGGAACCGTGGGTGCCGCCCGAGGAACAGGTGGCCGTGGTGGACCTGGGGCATAACTGCTACCAGCTCAACATCCACTACGGTTTCAAGGACGAACCGGACATCCCGGCGGCGCTGGTCCGCTGTGCGGACCTGGGCCTGCCCTTCGAGATGATGGAGACCTCTTTCTTCATCGCGCGCCAGACCGTGGTCTCGACCCCGCACGGCGGCATGGCGCCGTGGCGCGAGAACCTGTTCGTGATGATGTCGCGCAATGCGCGCGACGCGGCGGACTACTACCGGATTCCGACCAACCGGGTGATCGAACTGGGCACCCAGGTCGAGATCTGAGACAAAGGATTACAAAAGGGCTATAGATTCGTGCGCGGTGCTGAGGTAAGGTATAAAGTTTCGTCCGGTAAACTTTTGTCACCTCTCTCTCGTCAAGGATCGTCATGAAACTGAAGTCTCCCCTGGTCGCCGCCTTCGTCGCCGTGCTCGCCCTGTCCGCCTGCGGCGGCGGTGGCGGCGGTTCGGCCGCTCCCGCGCCTGGCGTCGTGGTCGCCAATCCGGCGCAACTGAACAAGATCGACCTTGTCGTTGGCACCGGGGCCGAGGCGAGCGCCGGCAAGAAGGCCACCGTCAAGTACACCGGCTGGCTCTACAGCACCACCGGCACCGACCACAAGGGCAAGCAGTTCGACGACGGCACCCTCGAGTTCACGGTCGGTTCGGGCCAGCTGATCCCGGGCTTCGAACAGGGCGTGGCCGGCATGAAGGTCGGCGGCAAGCGCCGCGTCGAGATTCCCAGCAGCCTGGGCTATGGTGCCGCCGGCAACGCCGTCATCCCCGGCAACGCCGGCCTGGTCTTCGAGGTCGAGCTGACCAAGGTGCAATAAGCACGCAAGGGGCCGCTCGCCGTTTCCGCCGGTCACCTTAAGCGGTATACTCCCGGGTATCGCGGCGGTTCCCTGCCGCCGGCCCCGGAGATACCATGAAGCGGTTTGCCATGCTGTTGGTGGGACTTGCCTGCGGCGCCCTCGCGCGCGCCGAGGAGGTGCGGGTGGCGGTCGCCGCCAACTTCACCGCCCCGATCCAGGCGATCGCCAAGCAGTTCGAGCGCGACACCGGCCACAAGGCGCTGCTCTCGTTCGGCTCCACGGGGAAGTTCTACGCGCAGGTCCGCCAGGGCGCCCCGTTCGAGGTATTCCTGTCGGCCGATAAGGAAACGCCGGCGCGGCTGGCCCGCGAAGGCTACGCCGATCCCGCCACCCTGTTCACCTACGCCGTCGGGCGTCTTGCGCTGTGGTCGCCGCGCGCCGGCCTGGTCGACCCGCGCGGGGACGTGCTGCGTGGCGCGGGCTACCGGCACCTGGCCATCGCCAATCCCAAGACCGCGCCCTACGGCGCGGCGGCGCTCGCCGTCCTCGAGCGGCTGGGCCTGCGTGCGTCGGTGCGGCCGCGCCTGGTCCAGGGCGAGAGCATCGCCCAGGCCTACCAGTTCACCAGCACCGGCAACGCCGAGCTGGGCTTCGTCGCCCTGGCACAGGTCTGGCGCGACGGCAAGATCACGCACGGCTCCGCATGGCTGGTCCCGGCCGGCCTGCACGAGCCGATCCGCCAGGACGCGGTCGTGCTGGACAAGGGGCGCAGGAACCCGGCCGCGCGGGCGCTGGCCGACTACCTGCGTTCTGACAAGGCCAGGGCCATCATCCGCTCCTTCGGCTACGAAACCTGAATGCCCACCGCAGCCGATCTCGCCGCGGTCACGCTGACCCTCAAGCTCGCATCGGTCGTGACCGTGCTGCTGCTGGTGTTCGGCACGCCGCTGGCCTGGTGGCTCGCGCGCACCCGTTCCCGGTTCAAGAACGCGGTCGTCGCGGCGGTCGCCCTGCCGCTCGTGCTGCCTCCCACCGTCCTCGGCTTCTACCTGCTGCTCGCAATGGGGCCGGACGGGCCCCTGGGGCGTCTTTCCGCCCTGTTCGGCCATGGCACGCTGGCCTTCACCTTCCCCGGTCTGGTGATCGCCTCGGTGCTGTATTCGCTGCCCTTCGTCGTGCAACCGCTGCACAACGCCTTCGAGGCCATCGGCCCGCGCCCGCTGGAAGTGGCGGCCACGCTGCGCGCCGGCCCGTGGGACACGTTCTGGTCGGTGGTGGTGCCGCTGGCCCGCCCCGGTTTCGTGACGGCGGCCGTGCTGGGCTTCGCCCATACGATCGGCGAATTCGGCGTCGTCCTCATGATCGGCGGGAACATCCCCGGCGTCACGCGGGTCGTCTCGGTCCAGATCTACGACCATGTGGAAGCGATGGAGTACGTCCAGGCGCACTGGCTGTCCGGCGGCATGCTCGTGTTCAGTTTCGTGGTGCTGCTGGTCCTGTACACGCTCTACCCGCAGGCGCGTCCGGGAGCGCGGGCATGAGCGGTATTCGCGCCCGCCTGCGGGTGGACCGGGGTGGCTTCGTGCTGGACGTCGACCTCGACCTGCCCGCGCGTGGGGTGAGCGCGCTGTTCGGCCCTTCGGGCTGCGGCAAGACCACCCTGCTGCGCGCGCTCGCAGGGCTGGAGCGGGCGCCCGGGGCCTATGTCGCCATCGGCGACGAGGTCTGGCAGGACGAGGCGCGCCGGGTGTTCGTGCCCACCCACCGGCGCGCGCTCGGCTACGTGTTCCAGGAAGCGAGCCTGTTCCCGCACCTGAGCGTGCGCGGCAACCTGGAGTTCGGGCAAAAGCGCGCGGCGCGGGCCGACCGGCGCGCGCCGGGGCGCGGCCCGGACCTGGCCCGCACCGCCGAACTGCTGGGCATCGGCCACCTGCTCGAGCAGCAGCCGGAGCGCCTGTCCGGAGGCGAACGCCAGCGTGTCGCGATCGCGCGCACGCTGCTGGCGGCGCCGCGCCTGCTGTTGATGGACGAACCGCTCGCGGCGCTCGACCTGCGCCGCAAGCTCGAGATCCTGCCCTACCTGGAGCGACTGCACGAGGAGCTGGCGCTGCCCATCGTGTACGTCAGCCATTCCGGCGACGAGGTGGCACGGCTGGCCGACCATCTCGTCCTGCTCGAAGCGGGGCGGGTGCGCGCCAGCGGCCCGCTGTCCGAGACCCTGGCGCGCCTGGAGCTGGCGTCGGCCTTCGGGGACGAGGCGGGCGTGGTGATCGAGGCGGAGGTGGCGGGGCACGACGGGGATGGCCTGTCGCGCCTGCGGTTTTCAGGCGGCGAGCTGTTCGCCTCGCGCTGCGCGGCGGAACCGGGGCGGCGGGCGCGTTGCCGCATCCATGCGCGCGATGTCAGCCTGGCGCTGGAGCGGCCGCGCGGCACCAGCATCACCAACATCCTCCCGGCGCGGGTGACCGAGGTCGAATCGGCGGGCGGGACCGGCCAGGTGCTGGTGCGGATGGCGTGCGGGGAAGACGTGCTGCTGGCCCGGATCACCGAGCGCTCGCGGCGCGAACTGGAGATCGCGCCGGGACGCGAGCTGTGGGCGCAGGTGAAGGCGGTGGCCCTGCTGGCCTGAACGGCGGGCCGGTTTCAGCGTGAAGCCGGCAGGTTCCAGCGGGCCACGGCGGTCTCGTCCGCATCGCGCGCGTCCACCCAATGCGCGCCGTTTTCGGTGAATTCCTTCTTCCAGAAAGGCGCGCGCGTCTTGAGGTAGTCCATCACGAACTCGCAGGCGGCGAAGGCTTCGCCACGATGGCGCGCGGCCACCGCCGCCAGGACGATCTGTTCGCCGGCGTCCAGGCGTCCGACCCGGTGTACGACCAGCACGTCGATGAGCGGCCAGCGCGCGCCGGCCTGCGCCGCGATGTCCTCCAGGGCGGCCTCGGTCATGCCGGGGTAGTGTTCCAGTTCCATCACGGATACGGCAGCGTGCGCGCTCATGTCGCGCACCGTGCCGACGAAGGCCACGATAGCGCCCGTGTCGGGCCGGCCGGCGCGCAGCCTTGCGAGTTCCACGTTCAGGTCGAAATCCTCGTGCTGGACACGTACCGGCATGCCTAGCCTCCGGTCACGGGAGGGAAGATCGCGAGTTCGGCGCCATCTCGCAGGATGCTGGCTTCGCCGGCCATGGCCTGGTCCACCGCGATACGGAAGGGACGCCCGGGCGCGAGCAGCTCTTCCCATGCGCCGCCGCGCTGGCGCAGCAGGACCAGCACGTCGCCGGCGCTGCGCACATGCCCGGGCAGTTCGAGCGCTTCACTGGAAACGCCCAGCGTCTCGCGCAGGCTGGCGAAAAAACGTAACTGGATCTGCATCGCTGACCTCGTATCAAAACGCCGCCCGGCGGCTGGGGATAGCCGCATTGTAGTGGCAGGGGGGCTGCCCGGCGCTCGGCATCAAGACCTAGGCGGCTTAGGCATTTCGTACTAGGGGCACTCGCGGGCGCGCTCGTTATACTGGCTCATCGACAGGTCAATGGAGGAATCGTGGGTGAACAGGTGTTGTCGGTACTGGCCGCGCGCCGCCATGTGGCGTTGCGCCGGCTGCTCGCGCCCGGACCCGACGACCGCGCGTTGGCCAGGATCTTCGAAGCGGCCGCGCAGGCCCCGGACCATGCGCGCCTGAGGCCCTGGCGCTTCATCCAGATCGGGCAGGCGCGGCGCGCCGACCTGGCGGATGCCTTTCTCGCGGCCCTTGTCGAGCGCGAGCCCGGCTGCGACGGCGAAGCGCGGCGCGCGGCGCGGGACAAGGCTTTCCATGCGCCCTGCCTGCTGGTGGCGGTGCTGCGCGACGACCCGGGCGAGGCAGCCGTCCCGCGCGCTGAAAAGCTCGTTTCGCTGGGCTGCGCGATCCAGAACATGCTGGTCGCCGCGCAGGCCATGGGTTTCGCGAGCGGCCTTGCCAGCGGCGGCTCGCTGCACTCGCCCCCGCTGCGCCGGCTGCTGCGGCTGGCCGCGCACGAGGAGGCGGTGTGCTTCATCGGTTTCGGCACCGCCGCGGCGGGAAGGGAAGCCCGGCCGCGACCGGCGCCATCGGAGTTCGTGACGGTCCTATAGCGGCCAACTACTGTCCGGAGTGTTTATGCTGCCTTTCGCCACTCAGCATAGGTTCCCGCTTTCGCGGGAACGACATGCTGCTGGCGACGCTAGTGTGCAACGGGCTGTCAGTGCCCGCCGCAGCCACCGCAGCAGCCGCCGGCCCGGGCGGCGGTGTGACGCAGCGGGAAGCCGGAACGGGCCACCGTGGCGCTGATCTCCTGCGGCGAAGTCAGGCTCTCGTCGTACTGCACGTGCACTTCGCTGCTGCCCGAAGACACTTCGGCGACGCGTATGCCCGGGATCGTGCGCAGCGTGCTCAGCATCTTCTCGACGCCCGGCGAGTCCAGCGATGCGGTCAATTGAAGACTGTGTTCCATGTTTGCTCCTTGGGGTGGTGGGTCAAGTCCTGGTTCTCTGGGCGGCGGCCTAGCCGCAACTGCCGATGTAATGGCACTCCGCACAGCGCGCGCAGCCGTCCACCTTGTGCAGGGCGCGCGCGCCACACTCGGGGCATTTCTCCGCGGTCTGCGCCGGCGCGGCGGCGCGCATGTCGATCTGGGCCGGCGCCTGCGATGCCTCCTGCGCTTCGGCCCGCAACGCCAGCTGGCGGTCCAGTTCCGCGACCGGCACCTGGTTGCCCCAGCTGTCGAGGAAGCCGCGCCGGATCAGGATCCGCTGCAGCATGAAGGCGATCGCCGCCACCTCGGAGTCGTGGTAGACCGGCACCTGGACGCCGTCCTCGCGCGTCAGGTAGCCGCAGCGCACCGGCCCCTTCTCCCACACCACCTCACGCATGTCGGCCAGGGCCTTGGCGATCGAACTGCCGGCCCGCGCCGCCATCGACAGCAGGCGCATGGTCGAGGTGATCCATTGCTGGCCGTCGCTGCGCTGGTTGGCCGGCATGAAGAACTCGAACGGACGCTCGATGGCGACCGGGCGCCCGTCCAGCACGCCCTCGACCCGGATGAAGCTGATGGTCAGGTACACGGCCTTCTTGCCGTCCTGGGTGCTGTACTCGACCTTCGAGGTGATCGATTCGAGTTCGCCCAGCGGGCGGCTCTCGAAGCGCTTGCGCAGCGGGTCGGATTCGACCGGAGGCGGCGCCGCCGCCGGCCCGACGCTCAGGACGCTGCCGGTGACGCTGTTCGGGCGGTAGGTCGCCAGCCCCTTGAGGCCCGCCTGCCAGGCCTCTGTGTACAGGTCGCGGAACCGGTCGTAGGGATAGTCGGCCGGGACGTTGACGGTCTTGGAGATGGCGGTGTCGATGTAGGGCTGCACCGCCTCCATCATGCGCAGGTGGTCCTGCGCCGACATCTCCAGCGCGGTGACGAACTGCGCTGGCAGGACGGCATGCTCGCCCACCTCGTTGCCGAGGTGGCGGTACAGGCGCCAGGCATGGTCCGCCACTTCGTAGACGCGGGTGGTGTTGTCCGGCATGCGCTTCTTGCGCTGGTAGACCCAGGAGAAGGCGGGCTCGATGCCATTCGAGGCGTTGTCGGCGAAGGCCAGCGAGATCGTGCCGGTGGGGGCGACGGAGAGCAGATGCGAGTTGCGGATGCCGTGTCGCGCGATGTCCTCGCGCAGCGCCCCTGGAAGCCGCCGCACGAACTGCCCGGCCAGGTAGCGCTCGGCATCGAACAGGGGGAAGGCGCCCTTCTCCTGGGCGAGGGCGATCGAGGCGGCATAGGCCGCGTCGCGCAGTTCCTGTGCGATGCGCGCCGCCAGTGCCCGGCCTTCGGGCGCGTCGTAGCGCAGGCCGAGCATCACCAGGGCGCTGCCCAGGCCCATGAATCCGAGGCCGACGCGCCGCTTGCTGCGCGCTTCCTCGGCCTGCTGCGGCAGCGGCCATTGGGTCGCGTCGAGCGTCAGGTCGAGCATGCGCACGCCGATCGCGGCGACTTCGCGCATGGTGTCGAAATCGAAGTGCGCGTCTGGCGTGAACGGCTGCCGCACGTGGCAGGTCAGGTTGACCGAGCCCAGGTCGCAGCAACCGTAGGGCGGCAGCGGCTGTTCGCCGCAGGGATTGGTGGCGGCCAGGCGTTCCGCGTAGTACAGGTTGTTCTCCGCATTCATGCGGTCGATGAACAGCACGCCCGGTTCCGCATGGTCGTAGGTCGAGCGCATCACCTTGTCCCACAGCGCGCGTGCCTCCACCCGGCGGTACACCCACAGTCCGTCGCCGCGCTGGTAACCGCCGTCCGCAAGCGTTTGCGCGTCCGGCTGCGCCGCGTGCAGCAGTTCGACCTCCGCGTCGGCCAGCACGGCCTGCATGAAGGCGTCGGTCACGCCAACCGACAGGTTGAAGTTGCTGAAGGCGCCCCCGTCCTTCGCCGCGATGAAGCGTTCGATGTCGGGGTGGTCGATGCGCAGCACGCCCATCTGGGCGCCGCGCCGTGCGCCCGCCGATTCCACCGTGCGGCACGAAGCGTCGAACACCTCCATGTAGGAGACCGGCCCCGACGCGCGCGACTGGGTGCCGTTCACGACGCTGCCGGCCGGGCGGATCGGACTGAAATCGTAGCCGACGCCACCGCCGCGGCGCATTGTCTCGGCCGCTTCCGCGAGCGCGGTGTAGATGCCGGGCAGGCCATCTCCGCTACCGGTGATCGAGTCGCCCACGGGCTGCACGAAGCAGTTCATCAGCGTGGCCTTGATGCCCAGGCCGGCCGCCGAATTGATGCGTCCGGCCGGGACGAAACCCTGCTCCTGGGCCCACAGGAAGCGCTCGGCCATCTCGGCGCGCAGCGGTTCGGCCTCGTGTTCGGCGAGCGCGCGCGCGACGCGTTCGCGCACCTCCCCGATGCTGGTTTCGCTTCCCTTCGCGTATTTCTCGCGCAGCACGTCGACCGACACCTCCTGCGGAGGCATGGTCGCGGCGAACATGTGGTCGTTTGCGTTCATCTGTTCTCGGTATTCGGATCGCCAGGATCCGCTGGTGGACAATGGGTCAACTATCCCCGGATTGCCGCCCGCGCGCCTTAAAGTGGTTCAAGAAACGCTGGCGTGCCGCCTCCCGACTCGCGTTCGCGCGCCAGGGCATGCACTTCGCCGCTGATCGAAACGACCAGCGCCTGCGCCTGTTCCTGGTCGAAGCTGGCGTGGTAGCGCTTGCGCACGCCATGCTCGCCCAGTTGCCAGTGGCGCGTGGGTACCACGCCATGCCGGGCCAGACAGCTCTTCGCGCACAGCAGCGGGCAGCCGTCGATCACCGTCACCGGGCGCCCGGACTTGGCGAGCTTGACGAGCGAGGGCACGTCGCCGCCCACGCCGGCGATGCAGGACATCTCGGCCACGCCCAGGCGATCCAGTTCGAGGGCGACGTGGTTGGCGGTCTGGGCCGCGCTCGAGCAGCCGGAGCACGAATAGACCAGCGGGAAGGTGGAACGGTCCTTGGGCATGTCGGCTCCTTCAGTGGGTGCGCGAGCGTGCGCCCGGACGGCGCGGGAACAGGCTGCGCAGCAGCTTGGCGGGCGCCAGCGTGGCTGGATCGAACAGCGGTTGTTCGATCGCGTCGAGGGTGTTCTTCACCAGCAGGCCCAGTTCGGTGTCACCCTCCATCACCAGGCGCCGGCTGAAGAACAGGGTGTCCGGGTCTTCCTTGCGTGCGGCGAGCAGGGAGAAGTCGTGCAGGCTGGCGCTGATGGTCAGGTCGGCGTTGCCGCCCGGCGGGCAGGCGGCGAAGGCGCGGCCGCTCCAGCGGAAATCGAAGCCGATCCGCGCGTCGATCGCGTACAGGCGCAGCCGCCTTCCCGACAGCGCCGCGCGCACGTCCTCGGGCAGGTGGCGCGCCAGCGCCAGGTTCAGCGCGGTGGCGAACAGGCGCGACCCCGGATGGGCCGGCAGCAGGGAAAGTACGCGGCCCACCGGGGCCGGAAGGTGTCGTGCTTGGGTTTGCATGGATTGTCCTTGTAAGAGCCGGAAATTCTGGTTTAAGGGAGCGATGTTGTCGTTTCGGTATGGCCAACGAAATCAGAACCGTCATTCCCGCGCATGCGGGAATCCATGCCGAGCCACAAAAGTTGGTTTGGATGAGTGCAGGCGGGTGTTTCTTAGCCGTGGCTTCGGAACTTCTGTATAGGTTCCCGCGTGCGCGGGAACGACTGCTCACGCCGCATGCTTCTCCAGCCCCGGCCGGCCGTGCCAGAAGCCGTCGCAGGGCGCGGCCGGCATCAGCGGCGCCATGCGCGCGGCGGCCTCGCGCGGCGCGACGGCCCCGCTCAGCGCCCCATGCGCCAGCGCGACGATCTCCGCCATGTGCGCCGACTGCGGGCTCAGGCGCACCGCGTCCACACCGATCGCCCGCATCGCGTCGAATTCCCCGACCAGGTTGTAGACCAGGGCCGACTGGGTCTGGATGCCGTTCAGTACCAGGAAGGGCTGGCGCTCGCGGGTTTCGACCAGCAATCCGTCGGGATGGTCGATACAGCTGAAGCGGCAGTCGTCCTTGGGCAGGTTGCGGTTGCGTGCGGTGAAGCAGCGCGCCGAGAAGGCCAGCGGCAGGCGCCCGTAGGCGAACACCTCGGTCTGGATGCCGGCCGGACGCTCGGCCAGGATCCGGGCCAGCGCTTCGCGCGACATCTCCAGCGGCATGACCCAGCGCGTGGCGCCGGCGCGCGCCATGACGGCCAGCGAGGGTGCGCTGTACAGGTTCAGGTGCGGCCCGGCGACGAAGGGGCTGCCGCCCATGCACTGGACGGCGCCGATGTCGTTGGCTTCGACCAGGTAGCGCCCGTTGCCCGCGATGCGGCGCAGCGTGGAGAGGTCCGAGCCCGATTCGATCAGGACCTGGGTGGACAGGACCACCTGCTTGCCGTGCCGTTCGAGGCGCTCGGCCAGGGACAGCCAGTCGGCCAGGCGCAGCTCGTGCCTGCGCGAGCACACCGCTTCGCCGAGATAGACGATGTCGACCGGGCTGTCCGCCATCGCCTCATAGAAGGCGAAGACGGTGTCGCGCGGCCAGTAGTACTGGATGGGGGCGAGGGCGAGTTTCATTGGCTTGCTCCGACGGATAGGTAATCACTTCCAGGGGCGGTGGTAGGCGCCCAGGGTGTGCTGCTGGCCTTCCGCCAGCTTGTCCAGGTCGTTCATCCAACCCGGCTTGACCGAGTAGCGCTGGCGCTCCGACAGGCAGGTGTCGATCGCTTCGCGCCACACGCGCGTGACCTGGGCCACATAGGCCGGACTGCGCTGCCGGCCCTCGATCTTGATCGCCCGGGCGCCCAGGCGCACCAGCTTGGGCAGGATCTCCAGCGTGTTCAGGCTGGTCGGCTCCTCGACCGCGTAGTAGGTCTCGCCGTCGACGTCGAAGCGCCCCTTGCACAGCGTCGGATAGCCAGGGTGCTCGGACTCGGCGTAGCGGTCGATCAGCACCTCGTTCAGGCGGGCCTCCAGGCCCTTGGGCGTGTGCTGCCAGCGCACCGCCTTGGCCGGGGAGCACACGCCGTGCGTGTTGGGCGACTCGCCCGTCGCATACGACGACAGCTGGCAGCGCCCCTCGACCATCACGCACAGGCTGCCGAAGCCGAACACTTCGATTTCCACGGGCGTGGCGCCGATCACCTGCTCGACCTGGGCCAGCGACAGCACGCGCGGCAGGACCGCGCGCGCGATACCGAAGTGGCGGTGGTAGAAATTGATCGCCTCGGCGTTGGTAGCCGAGCCCTGGACCGACAGGTGCAGGCGCAGTCCCGGGTGGGTGCTCGCCGCGTATTCCATCAGCCCCGGGTCGGCCAGGATCACCGCGTCGATGCCGGCGTCGACCGCGCGGTCGACCGCACCGCGCCAGACCTGCCAGGCGCCGGCCTGCGGATAGGTGTTCAACGCGAGGAAGACCTTGCGCCCGCGCTGGCGCGCGTAGGCGATGCCATCGGCGATGGCCGCATCGCCGAAGTTCAGGCCCGCGAAGTTGCGTGCGTTGGTCGCGTCGCGAAAGCCGAGGTAGACGCAGTCCGCGCCGTTGTCGACGGCGGCCTTGAGGGCGGGCAGGCTGCCGGCAGGGCAGACGAGTTCCATCGGCGCGCGCGCTGCGGGCGCCTGCGGGACGTTCGTTGGGGTGGTTGACATGGACATGGATATGCTTGGAAAGGGCGGCGTTCAGGGTGCCGCGACGTGCCGCGACTATAGCCGCGCGGCCCGCCAGGCACGCTTGAACTGGTTCAAGAAAAAGGCGACAGGCCCGCCCTACTGGAAGCGCACCACCAGCCCCCCGGTATCGAAGGCGAGGAAGCGTTCGATGGCGCCCCGGTGGACCGCGTCGATCATCATCCGCAGCGCACGCTCGAGCTCGAGGCCGGCCGGCGGCTGGCCGTCGCGCCCGGGCAGGGCGGCCGCGAACACCATGTCCCAGGGCTGGCCGGTGTTGCGCGACTCGCGCTCCAGCGCCGAAAAATCGCCCAGTTCGTCCGGACCCTTGTCGACGCACATGACCGGCGCGAGCGCGCCGCCGCGTCCGGCCTCGAAGCGCTTCTTCTGGCCCGGTGAATGCGTCTGGGGCAATTCCGCCACGGCGAACACGAACAGCAGGCGCTGCGGCTCGTCCTGCGCGCGCGCGGCCTTGAGGAAATCGTTGAAGTCTGCGATCTGCATGGGATGGTAGGTGATGGTCAGTTCGCCAGGTAGCGGCCCGGCCGATGGTTGATCGCCAGGGTCAGGTTCAGCACGGCGGTGCCGGCCAGCGACAGCAGCCAGGCCGATGGTGCGATCACGCCCAGCGACACGACCAGGATCAGCGCGTCGATCACGAGCTGCACCAGGCCGGCGCGCCAGCCGAAGCGCTCCTGGAGGTAGATGCACAGGATGTTGAAGCCGCCCAGGCTGGCGCGGTGGCGGAACAGCATCAGCAGGCCGACCCCGGCCAGGATGCCGCCCATGACCGCCGCGTACAGCGGGTGCACGCGCGCCAGTTCGAGCGCGCGCGGCAGCAGTTCGGTGCTGAGCGAGAACAGCAGCACGGCGCCGAGCGTCTTGAGCGTGAAACGCCAGCCCAGCTTGCGGATGGCGAAGGCATAGAAGGGCAGGCTCAGGGCGAAGAAGATCTTGCCGAAGCCGATGCCGGTCGCGTAGTGCAGCAGCAGGCACAGGCCGGCCACCCCGCCCGTGACCAACCCCGCCTTGCCCATCAGGCTCACGCCCAGCGAGACCAGCAGGGTGCCTGCGACGAGCGCCTGGGCGTCGTCCAGCACGGTGTGGGTGGCGGCCTGCTTCACCATCGCCTCCTACTGCACCAGCGGCGTGGCGGCGCCGTCGAGCGTGACGCCGGCGATGTCGGCCTGGCCCACCAGCAGTTGCAGGTACTGGTGCACGCCGCGCTGCCATGCCGCGCGCGTGAGGTAGTCGGCGATCTGCGCCTGCACCGCGGCGAACGGCAGCAAGCGCCCCTCGATGTGGCGCGTCACCTGCACGATGTGCAGGCCGAAGCGGGTCTCGACCAGGCGCTCGGCCAACTGGCCGGGCGCCAGGCGGAACAGGACCTTGTCGAACTCCGGCACGCACTGTCCGCGCGAGAGCTGTCCCAGGCTGCCGCCGAGCGCTCCGGACGGGCAGTTGGAATATTCGCGCGCCAGCGCGTCGAAGCGCCCGGGCTCGGCCTTGAGCGCCTCGAGCACCGCCTCGGCGGTCTCGCGCACGAGGTCGAGCGGCACGGTCGGGGTGACCTGGAACAGGATGTGGCGTGCCTCGACCATCTCGCCGTTGGTGAAGCGCCGGGGGTGCTGGCTGTAGTAGCGTGCGCACGCTTCCTCGTCCGCCTGCGGCACCCGCACCTCGCGCGCCAGCAGGGCCTCGATGCGGATGTCCTCGTCGTCGCCCCCGATGCCCAGGCGGTCGGCTTCCTGCAGCAGCAGGGTGCGCAGCACCACCTCGTGCACGGTTTCCTTGAGCGGATTGTCCGCCTGGCTGTGGTGCGGCAGTTCGCGCTCGATCACGCTGTCGTCGATGTCAACGCCGTTCACTGAGAGTCCCATCGCGTTTCCCTTAACGTGGGCGGACCAGCTGGAACGCGCGGCCCAGGTAGGCGACGGCGCCGAAGCCGCTCCACACGTGCACCAGACGGGTGAACGGGAAGATCACGAACAGCGACATGCCCATGAACAGGTGCAGCTTGAACACCAGCGGGGCGTCGACGATGAAGCCGGCCGCGTCGCCGCGGAAGGTGACGATGTGCTGGGCCCACTGCATCAGCTGAACCATCATGTGGCCGTCCATGTGGTCGGCGGAGATGAAGATCGAGGTCAGCCCGAGCAGCAGGGTGGCCAGGATCCACAGCAGCACGATCTTGTCCTTGAAGGTGGTGACGGCGCGCAGGCGGTCGTTCGAGAAGCGCCGCGCGAGCAGCATCAGGATGCCGACCAGGCACAGCAGGCCCATGATGCCGCCGGCGACCATCGCGAACAGCTGCTTGGCGCCGTGCGGCACGCCCAGCGTGTCCCACACCCACACGGGCGTGAGCAGGCCGACGGCGTGGCCGAAGAACAGGCCGATCACGCCGATGTGGAACAGGGTGCTGCCAAGGCGCAGGCTGCCCCGGTGCAGCACCTGGCTCGATTCCGACTTCCACGTGTATTGCTCGCGGTCGAAGCGGATCAGGCTGCCGAGCAGGAAGATCGCCAGCGCGATGTAGGGGTAGATCCCGAAGGTGAATTGGTGCAGGGTGTTCATGTTGTAGTCTCCTGGTCCAGCGCGGCGACCGCGCATCGATGGCCCGCCGTTCAGGCGGGGGCACGCGCCGCCCGGTGCGTGCCTTGGGGGTAAAAGTTAATCGGCTGGGGGCCACCGGCGTTCGGCTTGAGCAGCGGCTCGACGCCATCGGCTCCCGGCCCGAAGGTCTCCAGCGCCTCGTCCATGTCCTTGATCGGCGGCTCGCTCAGCGGCTCCGCCGCGACCGGACTGAGTTGTTCCAGCACCTCGAAGACGCAGGCGTAGGGGCTGCCATTCGCCGCGAGCTTGCGCCCGACGTGGGCCAGCACATGCACGGCGTCGCCCAGCAGGGGGCCGGCGGCCTCCTCGCCATCGAGCTGCGAGAGGAATTCGAGGAACAGCGGCACGAAGTCGGGCAGGTCGTCGCCCGTCATCTCCAGGCCGTGCTTCTTGTATTCCTCCATCAGGTCGACCATGGCCTGGCCGCGGTCGCGCGACTCGCCGTGGATGTGCTCGAACAGGTGCAGCGAGTGCGAGGGGGTACGGTCGAAGGTCTGCACGTAGGCCTGCTGGAGCGTGATCAGGTCTTCGCGCGCCAGATGGTCGAGCAGGGGGCGCAGCGCCGCCAGCATGCGCGGCCGGGGCGCGAGGAGCGCTTCCAGTTCCGGCAGGGCGGCGACCAGCTCTGGCTCCGGATAGAGCAGCAGGGCCGACAGGATTCTGTAGTGTTGCATGTGGACTCCTTGGTACGGTCGCCCCTTCCGCGGGGAAGGGGCTGGTGGTGGACTCGCGCGCCGGCTCACGCCTGCTCGGCCTCTTTCTTCTTGCGCGACTTCGGCATCGACATGAAGATCACCGAACCCTGCTTCTTCTTCCCGAACAGGGAAGCGTCGCTGACGCCGTCCGAGCAGCCGTTACCAAAGGAAAAACCGCACGAGCCTTTCTCGTTGAAGCTGTCCTCGGCCATCTCCTTGTGGCTGCTGGGGATCACGAAGCGGTCCTCGTAGTTGGCGATGGCCATGATGTGGTACATGTCCTCGACCTCGGCCTGGCTCAGCCCGACCTGCTTGAGCACATCGAGATTGACCGTGCCGTCCACCGAGCGGGCGCGCATGTAGGCACGCATCGCCAGCATCCGGTCCAGTGCGTGCACCACCGGCGCCTCCTTGCCCGCCGTGAGCAGGTTGGCCAGGTAGCGCACCGGGATGCGCAGGCTCTTCGTGTCGGGCAGGATGCCGTTCATGCCCATCTTTCCGCTCTCGGCGGCCGCCTGGATCGGCGACAGCGGCGGGATGTACCAGACCATGGGCAGGGTGCGGTACTCGGGGTGCAGCGGGAACGCGATCTTCCACTCCACCGCCATCTTGTACACCGGCGAGCGGCGGGCCGACTCCAGCCACGAGTCGGGGATTCCCTGCTTGCGCGCCGCCTCGATCACCTTCGGGTCGTGCGGGTCGAGGAACAAGCCGAGCTGGGCCTCGTACAGGTCCTGCTCGTCGGCCACCGAGGCGGCGGCCTCGATCCTGTCCGCGTCGTACAGCAGTACGCCCAGGTAGCGAATGCGTCCCACGCAGGTCTCGGAGCACACGGTCGGCTGGCCGGCCTCGATGCGCGGATAGCAGAAGGTGCATTTCTCGGCCTTGCCGGAGGACCAGTTGTAGTAGATCTTCTTGTACGGGCAGCCGGAGATGCACATGCGCCAGCCGCGGCACTTGTCCTGGTCGATCAGCACGATGCCGTCGTCCTCGCGCTTGTAGACCGAGCCCGAGGGGCAGGACGCGACGCAGGCCGGGTTCAGGCAGTGTTCGCAAAGGCGCGGCAGGTACATCATGAAGGTGTTCTCGAAGGTCGAGTACATCTCCTTCTGCACGTTCTCGAACAGCTTGTCCTTGCTGCGCTTGGCGAATTCGCCGCCCAGGTCGTCCTCCCAGTTCGGACCCCACTCGATCTTGTCCATCTTCTTGCCGGTCAGGACCGAGACCGGGCGCGCGGTGGGCGGGGTCTCCGACAGGGGCGCGTTCTGCAGCCGCTCGTAGTCGTAGGTGAAGGGCTCGTAGTACTCGTCGATGGCCGGCAGGTTGGGGTTGGCGAAGATGTTCGCCAGGATCTTCAGGCGCGAACCCTGGCGCGGCTCGATCTTGCCGTCCGGGCGGCGCTTCCAGCCGCCGTTCCACTTGTCCTGGTTTTGCCACTCCTTCGGGTAGCCGACGCCCGGCTTGGTCTCGACGTTGTTGAACCACGCGTACTCGACGCCGTCGCGGCTGGTCCAGACGTTCTTGCAGGTGACCGAACAAGTGTGGCAACCGATGCACTTGTCCAGATTTAACACCATGCCGATTTGTGCTCTGATCTTCATATCTGCTCCTGGGTTGTTCTCAAGCGCCCTTGGCGGCAGGCGTCATCGCGACCGCCGGTTCGCGCTTTTCGCTCGGCACGCGCACCGGCGCCGGGGTGGGACGGGGACTGCCACGCCCGACACCCGGGTCGCCGTTCGGGCGCGACTCGTCGCGCGGACCCTCCATCCAGTCCACCTTGCTCATCTTGCGCACCAGGACGAACTCGTCGCGGTTCGAGCCGACCGTGCCGTAGTAGTTGAAGCCGTAGGACAGTTGGGCGTACCCGCCGATCATGTGGGTCGGCTTGGTGACGGCGCGCGTGACCGAGTTGTGGATGCCGCCGCGCTTCTTCGAGGTCTCGGCGCCCGGCACGTTCACGATCTTCTCCTGGGCGTGGTACATCAGGGTCATGCCCTCCGGCACGCGCTGGCTGACCACGGCGCGCGCGGTCAGGGTGCCGTTGACGTTGAACACCTCGATCCAGTCGTTGTCCTCGATCCCGGCCGCCTTCGCGTCCTTCTCCGACAGCCACACGTGCGGACCGCCGCGCGACAGGGTCAGCAGGCGCAGGTTGTCCGAATAGGTCGAGTGGATGCCCCACTTCTGGTGCGGGGTGATCCAGTTCAGCGCGATCTCCTTGTTGCCGTTCGGTCGCGCGCCCAGCATCGCGTCGGTGGTCTTGGTGTTGATCGCCGCCTTGTACACGCACAGGCCCTCGCCGAAATCGCGCATCCAGACGTGGTCCTGGTAGAACTGCTGGCGGCCGGTCAGGGTGCGCCACGGGATCAGTTCGTGCACGTTGGTGTAGCCGGCGTTGTAGCTCACTTCCTCGCTCTCCAGGCCCGACCAGGTCGGCGAGGAGATGATCTTGCGGGGCTGGGCCTGCACGTCGCGGAAGCGGATGCTGTCGTGTTCGCGCGGGATCGCCAGGTGGGTGTGGTCGCGCCCCGTGATCTTCGACAGCGCGTCCCAGGCCTTGACCGCCACGTGGCCGTTGGTCTCCGGCGCCAGCGACAGGATCATCTCGGCCGCGTCGATCGCCGTATCCAGGCGCGGCTGCCCCTTGGACACGCCTTCCTCGAGCACGGTGCGGTTGATGCCGCGCAGGATGTCCACCTCGTGCGCGGTCTTCCAGCCGATGCCCTTGCCGCCATTGCCGACCTTTTCGAGCAGGGGGCCGACCGAGGTGAACTTCTTGTACACGTCGGCGAAGTTGCGCTCGACCACGGTCATGGCCGGCATGGTCTTGCCTGGGACCGGCTCGCACTCGCCGGCGCGCCAGTCCTTCGGATCGAAGGGCTGGCCCAGTTCGCCGGGGGTGTCGTGCATCAGCGGGGTGAGCACGAGATCCTTGCGGGTGCCCAGGTACTCGCCGCCGATCTCGGAGAACTTGGCGGCGATGCCCTTGTAGATCTCCCAGTCCGACTTCGATTCCCACAGCGGCTGCACGGCTTCAGACAGTGGATGGATGAAGGGGTGCATGTCCGAGGTGTTCAGGTCGTCCTTCTCGTACCAGGTCGCGGTCGGCAGCACGATGTCGCCGTACAGGCAGGTGGTGGACATGCGGAAGTCGAGCACCACCAGCAGGTCGAGCTTGCCCTCCGCGGCCGGACGCACCTTCACGTCGCGTGGCTTGACGCAGCCCTCCTCCTCGCTCATCAAGGCGTTCTGGGTGCCGAGCAGGTACTTGAGGAAGTATTCGTGGCCCTTGCCCGAGCTGCCCAGGATGTTCGAGCGCCACACGAACATGTTGCGCGGGAAGTTGGCCGGGTTGTCCGGGTCGTCGCAGGAGAAATTCAGCTTGCCGGCCTTGATCTGGCCGACCGCGTACTGCACGGGGTCCTGGCCCGCGGCCTCGGCCTCGCGCGTCACATCGAGCGGGTTGGTCTCCAGCTGCGGCGCCGATGGCAGCCAGCCCATGCGCTCGGACTTGGCGTTGAAATCGATCAGCGACATCCCCTGCAGCTCGCCGTTCGCGGTCGGGCACAGGATCTCGGAGGTGTGCAGCTTCTCGTGGCGCCACTGGCTGGTGTGCGCGTAGAAGAACGAGGTCGAGTTCATCTGGCGCGACGGGCGGTTCCAGTCCAGAGCGAAGGCGAGCGGAGTCCAGCCGGTCTGCGGACGCAGCTTCTCCTGGCCCACGTAATGCGCCCAGCCGCCGCCGCTCTGGCCGACGCAGCCGCACATCATCAGCATGTTGATGATGCCGCGATAGGTCATGTCCATGTGGTACCAGTGGTTCAGCGCGGCGCCCACGATCACCATCGACTTGCCGCGCGTGCGGTCGGCGTTGTCGGCGAATTCACGCGCGACGGTGATCACGTCCGCCGCCTTCACGCCGGTGTGCTTGACCTGCCAGGCGGGGGTGTAGGGCAGGTCGTCCTCGTAGCGCTTCGGGGTGCGCGGGCAGATGCCGCGGTCCACGCCGTAGTTGGCCATGGACAGGTCGAACACCGTGGTGACGATGGCCTGCGTGCCGTCGGCCAGGGTGACGCGCTTGACCGGCACGTTGCGCAGCAGGAGATCGTCGGCATCCTTGCCGCCGAAATAGGGGAAACCGACCGTTACGATTGCATCATTGCAATCGATCAGCGACAGCACCGGATCGATAGCCGCGCCGGTGGCGCCGGTCTTCTGCTCCAGGTTCCACTTGCCCGACTCGCCCCAGCGGAAACCGATCGAGCCGGCCGGCGCGACGATCCGGCCGCTGTTCGCGTCCAGCACCAGGGTCTTCCATTCCGGGTTGTTGGCCTCGTCCAGGTTGTCGGCCAGGTGCGAGGCGCGCAGGAAGTAATCCGGCACCAGCACGTCGTCGCGTTCCTTGAGCAGCACCAGCATCGGGAAATCCGTGTACTGCTTGGCGTATTCGTTGAAGTAGGCCGATTTACCGGTCGCGTGGTACTCCTTCATGATGACGTGTCCCATGGCCATCGCCAGAGCGGCGTCGGTGCCCTGCTTGGGCGCGAGCCAGATGTCGCCGAACTTGGCCATCTCGCCGAAGTCGGACGACACCGCCACCGTCTTGGTGCCCTTGTAGCGCACCTCGGTGTAGAAGTGGGCGTCCGGGGTGCGGGTCATCGGCACGTTCGAACCCCACACCATCAGGTAGGTCGAGTTGTACCAGTCGGCCGATTCCGGCACGTCGGTCTGCTCGCCCCACACCTGCGGGCTCGATGGCGGCAGGTCGCAGTACCAGTCGTAGAAACTCATCGCCACGCCGCCGATCAGGCTCAGGTAGCGGGTGCCGGCGGCGTAGCTGACCATCGACATCGCGGGAATCGGCGAGAAGCCGATGATGCGGTCCGGGCCGTAGCGCTTGATGGTGTAGGCGTTGGCGGCGGCGATGATCTCGTTGACCTCGTCCCACTTGGCGCGCACGAAGCCGCCCTGGCCGCGCACCGACTTGTAGCTCTGCGCGCGCTCCGGGTCCTGGCTGATGTATTCCCAGGCAGCGACGGGGTCGCGGGTCAGGCGCGCCTCGCGCCACATCTGCATCAGGCGTCCGCGCACCATCGGGTGCTTGACGCGCTGCGCGGAGTACACGTACCACGAATAGCTGGCGCCGCGCGGGCAGCCGCGCGGCTCGTGGTTGGGCAGGTCGGGACGGGTGCGCGGGTAGTCGGTCTGCTGGGTCTCCCAGGTGATCAGGCCGTTCTTGACGTACACCTTCCAGCTGCACGAGCCGGTGCAGTTGACCCCGTGCGTGGAACGCACGATCTTGTCATGCTGCCAGCGCTGGCGGTAGGCGTTTTCCCAGGTTCTGTCTTCGTGGACGACCGCGCCGTGGCCGTTCGAAAAGGTTTGCTTGGGTTTGCCGAAAAAATTCAGGCGATCCAAAAAGTGGCTCATGGTTTCTCCATCGGTGCCCCGGGGGGCGCGTGCTCTCGGGTTGTCGGTGCGTGCAGCTGAGCCCAGTGTAGGGCTGGGACCTGCCGCTGAAAATTCGCAAGAAGTCGGACCGCTCCCCGATTAGGGACTAGTCCGACTAGTCATTTGTAGCTAGGACTAGCAGGGCATCTCGGCGCCCTTGCGCGAGTAGTACCACCAGGTGATCGCGATGCAGGTGGCATAGAAGCCGATGAAGCACCACAGCGCCGCGCCGGGGCCGCCGGTCAGGTCGATCGAGGTGCCATAGCTCTTCGGGATGAAGAAGGCGCCGTAGGCCGCCACCGCCGAGGTGAAGCCGAGCACCGCGGCCGCTTCCTTGTTGGCGTTGGCCACAGCCTGCGACTGGACGGCCGCCGGCTTGCCGGCGCTCGCGCGCTGGTGCAGGGTCAGGAAGATCACCGGGATCATGCGGAAGGTCGAGGCGTTGCCCACGCCGGTGCAGGCGAACAGCGCCATGAACATCCAGAAGAAGCCCCAGAAGTTGCCGGCGCTGCCGGCCGCCGGCAGGAAGTACAGCACGCCGAGCACGGCGCCGATCATGGCCACGAAGGTCCACAGCGTGACGACCGCGCCGCCCAGCTTGTCGGAGATCCAGCCCCCGGCCACGCGCGCCAGGGCGCCGACCAGCGGGCCGAGGAAGGCGTACTGCAGGGGGTTGACGTCCGGGAACAGGGTCTTGGTCAGCAGCGGGAAAGCCGCCGAATAGCCGATGAAGGAGCCGAAGGTGCCGACGTACAGCCAGCACATCAGCCAGTTGTGCTTGCGCTTGAAGATCACGGCCTGCTCGGAGAACGAGGCCTTGGCCGAGGCCAGGTCATTCATGCCGAACCAGGCGGCGATGGCGGTCAGGGCGATGAAGGGCGCCCAGATGAAGCCGGCGTTCTGCAGCCACATCTGCTTGGTTTCATCGGCCTTGACCCAGGTCTGCGGGTCGCCGCCGAGGATGCCGGCGGTGATCACCAGCGGCACCACGAACTGCACCGCCGACACGCCCAGGTTGCCCAGGCCGGCGTTCATGCCCAGCGCGTAGCCCTTCTGCGCTTTGGGGAAGAAGAAGCTGATGTTGGCCATCGACGAGGCGAAGTTACCGCCGCCGAAGCCGCATAGCAGGGCCAGCACCAGCATGGTCGGGTAGCCGGTGGTCGGGTCCTGCACAGCGAAGCCGATGCCCACGGCGGGGATCAGCAGCGAGGCCGTGGAGATCGCGGTCCACTTGCGACCGCCGAAGATGGGCACCATGAACGAGTAGAAGATGCGCAGGGTGGCGCCGGACAGGCCGGGCACGGCGGCGAGCCAGAACAGCTGGTTGGTGCTGTAGGTGAAGCCGATGTTGGGCAGGTTCACCACCACCACGCTCCACACCATCCAGACGGCGAAGGCGAGCATCAGCGCCGGGATCGAGATCCACAGGTTGCGGTTGGCGGTGGCCTTGCCGCTGCTTTGCCAGAAACTGGGCAGCTCGGGCTCCCAGGTCGAAATGAGGTAACGGCTCACGTTGTTCTCCTGATCGTGGGTGTGAGGGAAGGGACTAGGCCGCGCGCTTGAGCGGGACCGGGCCCGGCGCCGCTGCGGACGGCTGGCGCTCGGGCTTGAACGAGAAGTGCATCCAGACCAGCGAGACGCAGACGGTGCCGTAGAGCAGCATGAAAGAGCTGGAACGGATGCCGGTGAAGTCGACGATGGCGCCGAACATGATCGGCAGGATGAAGCCGCCCAGGCCGCCGGCCAGGCCGACCACGCCGGAGACGGCGCCGATGTTGTCGGTGAAGTCGTCGGCGATGAACTTGAAGACCGAGGCCTTGCCGACGGCCATGGCGACGCCGACGACGAACAGCAGCACCGTGAACAGCACCGGGCCCAGGCCGAAGTGCAGGTCCATCGCGCCGTCCACGGTCTTGACCGACATGCTGGTCTGCGGGTAGGACAGGATGAAGAAGCACACCCAGCACACCCACATCACCCACCAGGTGACCTTGTAGGCGCCGTATTTGTCCGAGATCCAGCCGCCCAGCGCGCGCAGCACGCCGCCCGGCAGCGAGAAGCAGGCGGCCAGCAGCGCGGCCAGCTTGAGGTCGAATCCGTATTCGCCGACGTAGTACTTGGTCATCCACAGCGCCAGCGCCACGTAGCCGCCGAACACGACCGAGTAGTACTGGCAGTAGCGCCACACGCGCGGGTCCTTCAGCACCTTGAGCTGCTGCGCGAAGGTGACGCTGCCCGCGGACACGTGCGACGGGTCGGAGTAGGAGAAGAACCAGAACAGGAGGGCGGTGGCCAGCATCATGACCGAGAACACCTGGGGCAGGGCCTGCCAGCCCCAGGCGGCGATGATGGCCGGGGCCACGAACTTGGTCAGTGCCGAGCCCGAGTTGCCGGCGCCGAACACGCCCATCGCGAAGCCGCGCCGTTCCTGCTTGTACCAGCGCGCCACGTAGGGGGTGCCGACCGAGAACGAGCCGCCGGCCAGGCCGACGAACAGGCCCAGCACCAGGAAGTGCCAGTAGGCGGTGGCGTGGCTGATCAGCCAGATGGGCACCACGCAGGCCAGCATCAGTGCGAAGAAGACGACGCGGCCGCCGAAGCGGTCGGTCCAGATCCCGAGCGGGACCCGGGTCAGGGCGCCGGTCAGCACCGGCGTGGCGATCAACAGCCCGAACTGGGTTTCGTTCAGGCCCAGCTGGGTCTTGATCGGAATGCCCAGCACTGCGAACATCATCCAGATGGCGAAGCAGATCGTGAAGGCGAAGGTGCTGCTCACCAGGACCGAAAACGGCCGTCTGTCGGCTCCCATGGGTATCTCCTTGAAGGTAGGACGCGATACCTTCAAGCCTAAGTTTTGTGGGAGGGCTCGACCATTGCCCGGAGGGTGGGTGGGAGCGGGGGATTCGGCCTAGCCGCCTCCCTCCGGATGGGTTAGTTGGGCCGAGCGGGACTAGTCATAACGGGTAGGGTGGGCCGGGCCACGAAATGGCACTTGTGCTCACCATCGCTGACTTGATCAGTGCCTGACCCCGCGCCTCGCACCCTACGAGAGCCGGTTCCGGGCCTGCACGCACTATGAGCGGCCGCCAGCTAAGTTCGATCCACTGCCTCCTCAGGCCTTGGCCAACTGCGCGACTCTGGCAGACAACGAACACTCTGATCTGCTTCGCCGTTTCGGTGCACCTCTCGACTTGACGTTGCTGTCCTTGCCGAGTCTGCAATGCCACGACGAGCCGGATTGTTGGCCACTTGATCCTCATGCGGCCAAGGATTGACTACCGCTAAATCGCGCGATTCAACTGCACGCAACAATGTCTTCTTGAGTTCGCCGACTTTCTCCAACGGCATTACATGCACGAGCGGGTTCCACTGCACGGTTGGTCGAGCGTCACCGGATTGAGCGCCACCCTGCCGCAGATATTCGCTTCGGACCACTGGAGCTGCCATTTGTGCCTTTGGCGAGTCAGAGTCAGCGGCCAGGAAGAAATCCCAGCAGCAGTTCAACTTTAATCACGGAGACAACAAATGGCAATCGATGTGTACTTGCAGATCGACGGTATCAAGGGTGAGTCCCATGACGACAAACACAAGGACTGGATCGAAATCGTGCAAGCTCAATGGGGTGTGACCCAGCCTTTCAACTCGGCGGGATCGGCCACCGGTGGCCGCACCACGGGACGCAGCGAATACCGCACGCTTTCACTGGCCAAACTGGCTGATCTAGCATCGCCTGTGCTGATGCAGTACTGCTCGAACGGCAAAACTATCCCGAAGGCGAAGATGGAGTTCATGCGTGCGGATGGTGACGGCAATCGGGTGAAGTACTACGAGGTCGAGATTGAGAACGTGCTGATTGGCAACATGGAACAGATGGTGGCTGAGGGAAGCATCGTACGTGACCACATTTCCCTCCACTTCACCAAGGTCAAATGGAAATATACGCAGCAGAGGATCGGTGGCGGCACTGGCGGCCAAACCGCAGGCGGCTGGGACTTAGCCTGCAACAAGTCGTGCGCGTAGCGGAGGTGGACCATGACCCTTCGAAAAGAAGATCCGCTCCGGCCGCCCCGAGACAAACGCGGCTTCTTCATGCTACCGCAGACGCCGCCGGAATCCGGCTATTACACCTACGGTCTGATGGATAACAAGCCAGACCGGGGCGGGTACCAGTACCCACACCCGATCATGATGCAGGCGATCCTCCGCGTTGGCGTCGAGTGGCAAACCATTGACCGCCGTCGTATCGGCATCGGCAACATCAGCAGGGCAGATTCGTTCGATGACGACGATCATGACTCTCACCTGGACGGGCTCCAGGTGGATGTTCGCCCGATCCGTAAGGACGGGCTCGAAATACCAGTGACGTGGAAGGACAAGAATCAGTACGACAGGGAGGCAACGGCCAAGGTGATAGAGTTGTTCCGCACGTTCGCCCCCGTCAGATTTATTCTGTTCAACGACACCAGTATCCCGTTTGTCAAAATGGCCAGGCGTCACGACGACCATTTCCACATAGCCCTGATCGGGTGAATAATGCACAAGCTGATGTTGTTAATGGCCCTTGGTCTCTGCCAACTGGCCGTCGCTGGCGAGATCAAGAATGGGGCCCATCAACTGAATCAGTGGAACCCACTCGAGGCGAACTATAAGATTCACTCCGGTGGCACCGCTTACTCGGAACTTCCAACGAAGGTCGACAGCGCCTTCTCGGTCGCTTTCAAGGATGAAGCCGCGAGACAGGTGTTCGAACAGATCGGGCCAGATGTGCAGCCAACCTGTAGCGACGAGAAGGGCTACCGCGTGCGGGAAAAAAAGGGCGTTTATTGCTCGTACACTCCGCGCCTGGAAAATCCAAAAAATTCGCGCTATCGGTGTTGGATCGGGATCAATCTACGAACCGGTGAAGGCGACGTTCGGGTTTCGTGTTGATGGTCGTCGCTAGTTCCCGAAGCCGTTGTCAGAACCCGACACGTCTATCCTGGCGTGCTGGTCGGCCGACCGGGGGCAATTGGCCTCAGGACAGCAGTTCGCCGAACGGCAGGTATTGCACGCTGTCGCCGCGCGCGATCGTGCGTCCGGGCGGGCGCAGTACCAGGCCGTCGGCCTGCACCGCCGAGGACAAGACGGCCGAACCCTGGTTCTCGCACAGCTCCACCCGGCCCGCGTCGTTCACACGCGCGCGCAGGAACTCCAGCCGCTCGTCCGGATGGGTGACCGCGAAATCGGCGCGCAGCGACAGTGGCCGCGGCGCCACCTCGCGCGCACCCTGCAGGCGCAGGATGAAGGGCCGCACGAACAGCAGGAAGGTCACGAGGCTGGCCACCGGGTTGCCGGGTAGCCCGATGAAGTGGGCGCTGCCGGCGCCGTCGGGGCGGCGCAGCGAGCCGAAGGCCAGCGGTTTGCCGGGCTTCACCGCGATCTTCCACAGGTCCAGGCTGCCCTCGGCCCGCACCGCCGCCTTCACGTGGTCTTCCTCGCCCACCGAGGCGCCGCCGCTGGTGATGACCAGGTCGTGCAGGGCGGCGGCCTCGCGCAGGGTGGCCCGGGTCGCATCCAGCCGGTCGGGCGCCGTGCCGAAGTCGCTGGTCTCGCAACCGAGCCCTGCGAGCAGGCTCCCCAGCGCGTAGCGGTTGGCGTTGTAGATCTGGCCCGGTGCCAGCGCCGTGCCCGGCGTGGCTAGCTCGTCGCCTGTGCATAGCAGGGCCACGCGCACGCGCCGGACCACGGGCAGCTGGGCCAGGCCCACCGCGGCGGCGTAGGCCAGCTCCTGCGGCCGCAGGCGGGTGCCCGCCTCCAGCAGGATGGCACCGGCCCGCGCGTCCTCGCCG
>FWWL01001620.1_pt1 | contig 52033 bp, 56 predicted proteins | sample 2228331 | NCBI WGS metagenome assembly FWWL01 (sample SAMEA103939775, study PRJEB20133) | metagenome | reverse complement strand
CGGCGGAAAGGACGATGAAGCGCTGCCAGGGCTTTTTCCCGGCCAGGCTTCCCTCGACCCAGGGATCTTCCTCGCCGGCCATGCGGACAAATCCGCCCACTGGTAACAATCGCAATGTATATCGGGTCTCTCCGCGTTTAAAGGAGAATAGTTTGGGACCGAACCCGATTGCAAATTCACGAACAAGAATACCTGCCCGCTTGGCGAAGTAGTAATGACCCCACTCGTGAATCGTGACCAACACAAAGAATAGAAGCACGATCTGAAAAATTACCTGAGGTGACATAACATCTTCCTTTCGGGCTTTGCACCCATAGACTGGTCAAGCCTGCTCTAAGATTAACACTATTCCTTATAAGAATACAAGCTTGACCCTGTCTATAGAACATAGGATTACAATTGCAGCATACTTGCAGCCTGACGCGCCCATTGATCCAACTCCATGATCTCTTGGAGAGTCGGCTCCTTGACTGGTGAGTGAGCCTCAACCACACGTTCAATAATTTCTTCTATGCTCAGAAACGCAATTTCTCCCTTCAAAAAGCGGGAGACTGCAATCTCATTGGCGGCATTATAGATGGTCGGTGCGCTTCCTCCTTGACGGCCGCATTCGAAAGCTAATCGCAGACAAGGGAATCTAGTGTAGTCCATTATTCGGAAGTTAAGTCGGCTTATCTCTGTCAAATCGAGGGATTTGGAAGGACTTGGTATGCGATTTGGATAGGATAACGCATACTGGATCGGCACTCGCATATCAGGCATTCCCATCTGAGCGATGACGCTTTTATCTTTGAATTCTACGAAGGAATGAACAATACTTTCTGGATGAATGATAACTTCAATCTGATCATAGGGGATACCGAACAACCAATGCGCCTCAATTACTTCAAGTCCCTTGTTCACCATCGTTGCGGAATCTATCGTGATCTTGGCTCCCATGGACCAGTTCGGATGGGCCAATGCTTGTTGAACCGTTACCCCAACTAGTTCCTCACGAGTTTTATCTCGAAAAGATCCGCCTGAAGCAGTTATTACGATCTTTTCAATTTCATCAGCAGATTCTCTATGCATACACTGGAATATGGCAGAGTGCTCACTGTCAACCGGCAGCAAGCTTACTTGTCGACGCCTCGCTTCTGCCGTAACCAGATGCCCGGCACTGACGAGTGTTTCTTTGTTAGCAAGCCCGATATGTTTGCCAGCTTCTATGGCTGCCAATGTCGGTCCGAGTCCTTGACTGCCGACCATTGCTGTCACGACTAGCTCTGCCTCCGTTGCAGCGGCTGCTTCAATCAACCCTTCATCTCCGTACACGACTCGAACGCCCTGGCCTGCCAGCAATTTCACCTGTTCTGCTGAATCCCGATCGGACATCGATACTAATCTAGGTTGGAAACGTTTGATTTGTTCTACGACCAAGTCAACGTTCTTCCCTGCTGCGATAGCTTCCAATCGGAACCGCTCCGGGTGATGAGCGATAACGTCGAGCGTCTGGGTTCCAATGGATCCGGTTGATCCTAATACCGCAATACGTTTCACTCTAATTCCACCTTTGTCCCTTCTCATTTATATGGGAAGCAGGGTTAATAAATGTACAAACGGAAAAACAATCAACCAGCTATCAAAACGATCCAACACTCCGCCGTGTCCGGGTAATAAGGAACCTGTATCCTTGATGTTGCGAATCCGTTTGTATGCAGACTGAATCAAGTCACCCATCTGACCGACAATTGCGACCACGATCCCTATCTTAACAGCCTGTGCTATCGACAACAACTCAGGAGCGCATAAAGAAAATCCAATAGCGGCCGCTATAGCAAATACAATACCGCCGATAGCGCCTTCTACGGTTTTGTTGGGACTGATGGAGGGCCATAGCTTCGTCCTGCCCATCACTCTGCCTGTGAAATAGGCTCCCGAATCGGTAAGTGCAATACAGACGCATAACAGCAGCGTCCAGTATAAGCCATGATCTAATAACCGAGTAAGGAGCATGAAGTGAAACCCGTTACCTATGTACAATATGCCAACGAATAACAACGCGATCGAATCCAACTGCATTTTATTTTTGGAAATGACCGTGATAGCAAATAAGAGAAAGAGCGTTATCCACACGATGGTTTCCCAACTGGGGTTCCAACTAGTCCACTCTTCCCAAGGCATCAAGAGCGCAACGAGCGCGATCATTCCGACCGACGCTGATATCCCGATCGGATTCATGCCATTCATCCGGTTATACTCGTATAACCCGATGATAGCAAGCAAAGTGATGAATATCCCATAAGGATATCCGCCCCAGGCGAGAAGAGCAAGGAATAATGCTGCACCTGACAATCCGGTGATTATTCTTTGTTTCAAAAGACCTTCCTCCGTTCTGCAGCGATGTAATGGAATGCTTATTTATACGCCGCCATACCGCCTGGCTCTTCCTTGGTACTCACTGATCGCTTGGGTAAATAATTGCTCGTTGAAATCCGGCCAGTATACATCCGTGAACCACAATTCTGCATAAGCCATTTGCCAAAGCATAAAGTTGCTGATCCGAATTTCTCCGCTCGTGCGTATGATCATATCTGGATCTGGAAGGTCTGCACTGAGTAGACAAGCCGAAATATGATCCTCATCAATTTCATCCGGACGAAGCAGCCCGCTCTGAACAGCCTCAGCTATTTTCTGGACAGCTGTGACGATTTCAAGACGACTGCCGTAATTAAATGCAAAATTAAGAATAAGTCCCGTATTGTTCTTCGTACGTTCTATCGCTTCTTCAACAGCTTGAAGAGTATGAGCGGGAACATTATCCTTCCAACCCATCATGCGAACCTGAACGTTTTTCTTAATCAGTTCATCCAACTCGATCGCAAGAAATTCTTGAGGAAGCTTCATTAAGAACTCCACTTCCTCTGGGGGGCGCTTCCAATTTTCAGTTGAGAAAGAATATAGGGTTAACACCTTAACACCCAAATCATCTGCAGCGATGGTGACTCGTTTAATCGCCTTCATTCCGGCATGATGCCCGGCAATTCGCGGCAATCCTCTCCGCTTAGCCCATCTCCCATTGCCATCCATAATGATAGCAATATGATTAGGAATATTGTCGCGCTGAATTTCAACCGATTTTGTTGGCTCGGCTGAATTGGACAACCATCGTTTGAGTTGTTTCCACATGCTTGTTTCCCCCACTAGACAAAAATCCCCCATTCAACCGGGGAATCTTCTTTTCATACTTATACTTCCATAATTTCTTTCTCTTTGCTAACAAGCACTTTATCCACTTCAGCAATATACTTATCGGTTGTTTTCTGAACATCATCTTGATGACGTCGAGACTCATCTTCAGAAATCCCGTTCTTTTCTAACTTCTTAATATCGTCATTCGCATCACGACGGATGTTACGGATAGCAACCTTGGCTTCTTCTCCATACTTCTTCGTCATTTTGACCAGATCCCCACGGCGTTCTTCCGTCAGCGGAGGGATACTAAGTCGAATGGTCAAACCGTCGTTTGATGGAGTTAGTCCAAGATCGGACTTCAATATCGATTTCTCAATCGCGGAAAGGGATGATTTGTCCCAAGGTTGAATTAACAATGTGCGTGAATCCGGTGTGTTGATGTTAGCCAATTGGTTCACAGGTGTCATTGAGCCGTAGTATTCTACTTGCACACGATCCAATAAGGATGGAGTAGCTCTTCCGGCACGCAAGGAGGATAGCTCTTTCTTAAGCGATCCGATTGCTTTGTCCATCCGCTCTTCTGCATTTTTCTTAATCGTTTGAGGCATTATTCGATACTCCCTTTCACAATCGTTCCGATTTTTTCACCGAGCACGACACGTTTGATATTACCTTCCTCAGTAATCGAGAAAACGATCAGTGTAATATTATTGTCCATGCATAACGAGGAGGCGGTAGAGTCCATAACTCCCAAATTTTTATTAAGTACTTCCAAGTAGGTCAAAACTTCGAATTTTTCAGCTGTTGGATCTTTGAATGGATCCGCACTATATACACCGTCTACTTTGTTCTTAGCCATAAGGATGACTTCAGCTTCAATTTCTGCTGCGCGCAAAGCGGCTGTTGTATCGGTGGAGAAATATGGATTCCCAGTTCCTGCAGCAAAAATAACGACGCGGCCCTTTTCCAGATGACGAATCGCTTTGCGGCGAATGTAAGGCTCTGCCACTTGCTGCATCGTAATGGAAGTCTGGACTCTAGTAGGAACATCAATCTGTTCCAACGCATCTTGCAAAGCTAAAGAATTCATAACTGTGGCAAGCATGCCCATGTAATCGGCTGTTGCCCGATCAATTCCCTTAGCACTTCCAGCGATCCCGCGCCAGATGTTACCTCCACCAACAACAATGGCTACTTCAACGTTCAACTCGTGTACTGCCTTTACTTGAGCGGCAATGGATGAAATCATTTCACTATCTATACCGAAACCTTGCTGTCCTGCCAGCGCTTCACCGCTTAATTTCAACACGATCCGCTTATATAAAGGTCTTTCCAAATCTGCTTCCTCCTAACGTAGCCTACAAAGTGATGCATCCTCTTGCTAGCTTGTCCTACTACTTTGCAGGGAGCCCAAATACGGCTTTCTTGTAAAACAAGGAACACACCGTGTTCCTTGTTCTTTGTTCTACTATAGACGAGCTTGTGACATTACTTCTTCAACGAAATTATCTTGCTTCTTCTCAAGACCTTCTCCGAGTTCGAAACGAACGAAACGACGAATCGTGATCAGTTCTCCGATAGCGGATACTTTCTCATTCAGCAAGACGGATACTGTTTTATCGGGGTCTTTAATGAATGGCTGCTCCATAAGACAGAACTCTTCATAGTATTTCCCCAAACGGCCTTCAACCATCTTGTCTACGATTTTTTCTGGTTTGCCTTCGTTAAGTGCTTGGTTTCTCAAGATTTCACGCTCTTTGTCAAGCTCTTCTTTAGATACTTCTTCACGGCGAACAAATTTAGGGTTGGTTGCTGCGATTTGCATCGCTATGTCTCTAACGAATGTACGGAACTGATCTGTCTTAGCAACAAAATCGGTTTCGCAGTTAACTTCTACTAGTACGCCTACACGGCCGCCAGCATGAATATAAGATTCAACAATCCCTTCACTTGCTACACGTCCGGCTTTGTTAGCTGCTGCAGCCAAACCTTTTTCACGAAGGATTTCAGATGCTTTGGTCAGGTCCCCGTCAGCCGCTTCTAATGCTTTTTTACAATCAAGCATACCTGCTCCGGTTTTCTCACGTAATTCTTTCACTTGCGCTGCTGTAACTGCCATGTAATATAACCTCCTTGAGATTGAGTCTTGCCCTGTCAATCATTCAACTTATTCCATGGTTGAAAGATTGACCTAATTCCTCAAAAAAAGGGCGGCGAGAAGTTAAGTAACCTTCAAACCACCCTGTTCTGCTTGTGGATCCCATTTATTAAGCCGTTGTTTGTTCACCTTGCTGTGATTCAACAATTGCATCCGCCATCTTGGCTGTCAGCAATTTCACTGCACGGATTGCGTCATCGTTACCTGGGATAACGTAGTCAATCTCGTCCGGATCACAGTTCGTATCAACGATACCAACGATTGGGATACCCAATTTACGAGCTTCTGCTACTGCAATACGCTCTTTACGTGGATCGATGATGAACAAAGCGCTTGGCAATTTCTTCATATGTTTGATACCGCCCAAGAACTTCTCAAGACGCTCCTTCTCCTTACGAAGAAGAATAACTTCTTTCTTAGGAAGCAATTCGAATGTACCGTCTTCTTCCCATTTAGCCAGTTCGTGAAGACGATTCACGCGCTTCTGAATAGTAGAGAAGTTTGTCAATGTGCCAACCAACCAACGTTGGTTGATGTAATACATACCGCAACGCTCAGCTTCTTCAGCAACTGAATCCTGAGCTTGTTTTTTAGTACCAACGAATAGCATAGTGCCACCGTCTTCAGCAATCGACTTAACAAAGTTGTAAGCTTCCTCAACTTTCTTAACTGTCTTTTGCAGGTCGATAATATAAATTCCGTTTCTTTCGGTGAAGATGTAACGATCCATTTTAGGATTCCAACGACGAGTCTGATGACCGAAGTGTACCCCAGCTTCTAATAGCTGCTTCATGGAGATTACTGCCATCCTCACACACCTCCTCTAGTTTGGTTTTGAGTTTTCCTCCGCCGCTATCATTTCCTGTCAAGACTTTCTCGCCAAAAATGGTCTGAAAGCACCCTTGTCAGAATTAACCGGCGTGTGGTTTTTAACACCGTCAATAACTATACCATAACTGAATATGCCTTGCAACAGCATTCGAACCTTTACACACTAGGTGAAAGGTTCGGCTTTAAGGATTTGAAGTTATGATCCTAACGATCTCGTTCACTTCCGTCTGATCAGGGAAGGTATGATTCCCATATCGAATCTTCTCCGTTAACTTTTGCTCCACTAACAAGCCGAGTAGCTTGGTTGGCTCGGAAATAACTTGGTTTTGAACAAGCAAGTTGGCAACCGATGTTGCATCCATACGATCCGGAATGAACACCGTCTTCTCCTTAGGAACAGATGTTGGAGCAGCTGTAGCCTGAGAAATAGGCGTGGTTGTTGGAGTTGGAGATGCTTTTGCAGCTTGATTCTTCTCCTCCGTTACAGCTTTTTGCTTAATCTCATCTATTTGTTGCTGAGTATAAGCTTGTTGCTCCTTAGGAATGACCTTCATATTCAGGCGACTTGCTTCTTGCTGAAGCTGTTCTTGAGTAAGCAGTGAAGCAGAGCCGGTTTCGGAAGTTTTATTCTGCACTTTATCGGCATTCATCATTAATTGCAGAAACACTGCCCCTGCGATCAAGCCGCATCCGAGACCGATCAAGAAGAATCTGTTTCTAAGCACGTGTCCGGTCCTCCTGCTTGGCCAACTGAATAATGAGCATGACTTCTCCTTTGTTCATCCCAAGCTTCTTGGCAATTTGATCAATCGACTTTCCCTGCTTCTCGAGAGCAAACAGCTCCGTGTAACGATAGCGAATATTCATTCCTTCTTGCTTCAAGGGCTTGTCTGGTGTCATAACCTCCGAAGCAGAATGAACATGATCCAATTCACCCCTGTGAGGGATGCTTCTCAATGGAGCGACAGGCTGATCTTTTACTGCTGCTGCAGCCGCTGCTGATATAGCTTCATCCTGCCGCTGCTTGGCCTCCGTAGCCAGCAGAAGACGCTCCATCTGCTTGGAGACGTCCAAATTCTGACGTTCCAGCGCTTCGAGCCGTCCCTGCAGCTTGGCAGAATGGCGATCATGATCTTGCTTCATTTCGGATACGAGCTCAATGAGTTGACGGTTCTCCTCTTCAAGCTCTGCCGTGAAAAGATCCATTGTATTCTCAATTTCTTGTATGGTTGTGGCAGGTTTCGACGATTGACGAGTCCCTGGTTTCATAAGTGCGTAGACTAATAAGACGGCGCCGACCAGTACGATGTAATGCCAAGGTTGCACAAGAACTCACCTTTTTCAAATATGAATTTGAGCAAACGGCCGTAAATTATAAAGACAAATCAATATGATGTCCTTTATACGGATGCTCGACGTTTTCTTCTGTAGACTTCTTGGCAGCTGATTTACTACCTGCATAGGGAGACTTAAGTTGTTTCTTACGCTGTTCTGTTGATTCATCTTTCACTTTCATCGGAACAGACTCTTCCAGCTTCGCCGCTTTCTGACGAAGCTTCTGTGATTGCTGAATGGAGCCAGACGCCAATGCAGCTTGATCCTGCATGGGCTTATGGGACAACTGATTCTGGAGCATCCCTGCTTCTTTTGTGCGGGGGATGGCCATTTGCATCTCTACCGATTTCAAGCTCATACGATCACCTCACTGATTGATCTTGTATGGCAGACGGCTGATGAACATGAATGTTGGGATAAAATGTACGTTATGAATTAGGTAACATCGCGATGTCGCCATCCAAATATTTGAAGTAAACGCGGGGTGCGGCTTCTTTCACGAATCTGGTGTAACGGCCAATTACGATCTTCGTGCCCCCGTAAACGATCGATACAACCTCGACACGAGCTTTATCCGTATCCTCTAACGTTCTTTCTATTTCTAATATACGTTCCTTTGACGCAGCTTGTTCTTCGATCGTTTGCTTTCTTGTATGGGATAGCTTGATTCTCATAGCAAGCCGATCCGGACTTAATTGACCCGCAGCCGCCATCTGATCCAACAAGACGAGTGCCTTATCCGTTTTGTCCAGATTATCGGCATAGGCTCTTAATTGACTTCTCAGTGTCGTTAATTCATTGCGTAATTCAGGCAGCACGCCCACTTCTATAGAGGTTGGAGTAGACATCGTGTTCCCTACCGTGCGAGCAACTACCTTCTCTCCTGCTTGCACCGTTCCACCAATAATTAACCCCTTAGCGCCTTTACAAATAACATTCCGGCCCGCTCTGATCTGAGAATGCATAATACTTTGCGTAACAATAATATCTTGACCTGTTTCCACCTGGGCATCCTGAATGAAAGCACTCTTCACATTCACACCCGCTCGAATGATCCCTTTATTGTGGCCCAGAATACCAGCTGTTATCTCAATTGAACCTACTGCTTCAAGCTCAGCGCTCTCCACCCCGCCAGTAACACGGATATCTCCTGCAGACTTAACCTTGAAACCAGGCAATACGTTGCCTCGGATTACAACAGTACCGAAGAAGTCGATATTCCCAATTCGATAGTCTACGTCCCCATTAACCTCATAAATAGGGAATACATTAATTTTACCGCGATCGGTTATGGAGATCATCCCGTCAATGGCTGCGTACAAGGCAAGTTGGTCTGCATCAGTAACAACATTTTTACCAATCTTGAATCGTGCTTCTTTTCCATTTCTGGCTTCAATGACTTCGCCCGTAACAGCTTTACCCGATTTGCCATTTTCCGCCAACAAACGTTCCGCTATCAGCTGACCCTTGCGAACATTGAGAATTCTTGAAATTTCTTTGAAGTCTACGGTTCCATCTTCATTTTCCATAGGCTTCTTGTTCTCAACATCCGGATCGTGCAGCATTCTTATCTCGCCGTCCTTGCCAGATACCGCAGGCTCCCCTTCAGCGACAATAATCTGCTTTCCTGCAAATCTTCTAGGGTTCTCCGCTATCTGTTGCAAAATGCCTTGTTTGACACCGTGTTTAATGCGGAAACGGCCAAGATAATCGACCAAGTCATTAAGCGTGCATGCCATAGGCTCAGCCATAATGGGAATCGACAGTAAAGCCGTTATTCGATCATCGGATATTTCTAAATTGATCCACTGCTCTATTGCATGGTCACTTGCCAATCCATTTCCTCCTTCCAAGCCTTAATCTTGCAGCAGTTGGTTCTTCCACCTACCTAACGACCCGCGAAGCCTTAGGATCGCCTTGGAATGGAGTTGCGAAATCCGGGAAGGTGACAGGGCCATCACTTCAGCAATTTCGCTCAAAGAAAGCTCATCATAGTAAAAGAGTGATACTACTGTTCTCTCTTTGTCTGTCAGTTTCTCAATCGCTTTGGCTAACGATTCCTTTAAATAGTATTCATTAACTTTATATTCGGGGTTTTTGGCCTTTTCGTCAATCATTAATGACAATCGAGTTTCGGATTCTTCATCCTTAATGGGGTCATCGAATGAACAGATCGTAGTGATGGATATCTCTTGAAGCATTTGTTGAAATTCCTTGTCACTTATTTGAAGATATTCACTCATCTCGGCATCGGTTACCGTGCGCAAATATTCCTGCTCCAGCTTCTGATAGGCATCTTCTACCTTCTTCGCTTTTTCACGTATTGATCGCGGCACCCAGTCTCCTTGCCTTAACCCGTCAATCGTAGCCCCGCGAATACGCCAGGAGGCATAGGTTTCGAATTGAAGTCCGCGTTCATAATCAAATTTCTCTACAGCATCTATTAAACCTAACATCCCGTAGCTGCAAAGATCGTCTCTGGATACGTTTTTGGGAAGGCCGATAAGCAGGCGATTAATAACATAATCAACTAAGGGCAAATATTGTTCAATCAACATTTGCTTCGCCGAAAGCAAACCTTCCACTTTCCACTTCTTCCATAACTCCATATTGGATAAATGGGATTGCTTTTGTTGAATCATTCCTACCGCGCTCCTTACTCTTCAGTGAGGCGTCGTAATGCTTGGGCAAGCTCTTCCGGCTCTGCAGGGAGGGAGGCCAACTTCTTCGGTTTGAGCAGTGTAAACTCATCCGCTGATGAGCCGGCACCGTTCAAGTTATCCTTCAACAGTTTATTCAATTCCTCTTGTTCATCGGGTGTGACGGAGTCAACTGCTGACCCTTTTCCTTCATCCGATGATTCTGAAACTGCTGTCGAATCCTGCATTTCCTTCAATCCCGCTAACGTTCCCAGTACCCAACGTACTACGAAGCTCACTCCGAACATGATGATAAATCCATAAAAACTGTGCAATAGAGTAGTAGTTAAAAAGTTGTCGCCGACGGAGAGAAAGAACGTAAAACCGAACCCAATTACACCCAACACCAAATTCCAACGAACGGTTCCAATCATCAAATTTCCTTTACTCCTTGTTGTACGGTTCTTAACACAAGCACGCCCGTATCATTGTAAAATTCAATCGTTCTTCCGAAATTGCCGCCAGTGTCTTCCCCGCGAATAGGGATCCCCAATTGCTTCAATATTACGGTACACGATTCTACGTTGCGTGGGCCAATCCGCATGGAATCTTGGCTGCCGGCAAAAGCAAACATCTGCGCTCCGCCTGCCAGCTTAGCTTCTAATCGAGACTCAGCAGCACCTGCTGCGATCATTCTGCTGATTAATTCCGGTATCGCAGTATCCGCGTATTTGGCTTTGTTCAGCATTCCTTCCTTGGCAATCTCAGAGTTGGGGAGCATAACATGTGCCATCCCGGCAACTTTGGTCTTTGGGTCGTACAGGGTAACCCCAACACATGAACCCAGTCCGGTTGTTTTGAGATATCCGATATGCACAATAATATTTAAATCTGCCATGCCTATTTTAACGATGGTATCTTGTGTCATTCCAGAGGCACTCCCAAAGAAAGGAACAGTTTGCCAAACGCTTCGGGGTCTGGTATGAAGAAGAAATGCCCCTCCATCTGATCCGTACCTTCAAGAAATTGCGTATCTATGAAGAGTGCGTGGTCCCCCATTTCACCATATTGCAACAGTCCGTAACTTATGATCGCACCAAGCATATCAATCGCAAGTGCGGGAACGGTTGGAATCATATTGAGTTTGGTGAAATCCGAAAGCGATGACAAGTAAGATCCAGCCAGAATATTACCGATTTCACTAAGGGCGGATAATTCCATCTCCGAGTAGCTGCCTTCTTCCTCCACATCGATTCCAGCTAAGTTGGATAGTAAGCGTTTGGCAGATTCCGGAGTGAAAAAGAAAAACATGTTGCCTGGCGCCTCACCCACAACTCGCAGAAAGACGGCTAATACTACTTGATCAGAACCTCCCAGGCTGTTCACAATATCTTCGAAAGGCAACAAATTAACCTTCGGGACTTTCATATCGATGGGCTTGTCAAGCAATCGAGATAGCGCGGTTGCTGCATTTCCGGCCCCAATATTGCCCACTTCTTTCAAGACGTCCAATTGAAACTCAGCAAAGTTGTAATAATTTGTCATCTTATGCCTCGAGCTGCTCTAATTGCACAATTTCGCTCTTGTTCAGCACTTCCTCCAGATTAAGCAATACAAGAAGATTACCTGAGGATAGCTTGGCAACCCCGCGCAAATATTTGGCTCTAATCCCTCCGACGATTTCTGGCGGATCTTCTATATGATCGGAGTCCACGTCCAACACATCATTGGCAGAGTCAACGATTAATCCAACTTCCATCTCCTTAACAGCAACGATGATAATGCGTGAGTTATCGGTGTAATCCGATTCAGGGAGTTGGAACCGCCCACGTAAATCAATTACAGGAACGACGACTCCGCGCAAATTAATAACACCTTTTACAAAAGCAGGCGTTCTGGGAACTCGCGTGAGAGGCTGCATTCTTTCGATGGTGCGCACTCTCTCTACTTCAACGCCATACTGTTCATGTGCCAGTGTAAACACGATCACTTTTAATTCTTCTCCCATGCCCTAACCCTCCTTATTTAATCAAAGCGTTTGTGTCAATAATCAATGCGACCTGTCCATCACCTAGAATCGTAGCACCCGATACGGCGAATAGATTAGTCAAATATTTACCTAGCGTCTTTAATACGATTTCTTGTTGCCCAATAAATTCATCGACCATCAAAGCAGCCATTTTGTCGCCTTTACGGATCACGATAATTTCGGTCTCCGTTTCATTATCCTCCGAATAGCCTGGGATCTGGAACAACTTGCTTAAGGATATGAGAGGAATGATATGCTCCCGGTACTCTATCATTTTGGAGCCGTGAACAAGACGGATTTGACTTTTTTGAACAATCGAAGTTTCTAGTATGGATGAAAGCGGGATAGCAAACTTCTCATCTCCCATACGGATCAACATAGCCGATATAATCGATAAGGTTAATGGCAATTGAACCGAAAAGGTGGTGCCTGCCCCTAATTTCGATGTAACTTGCACATTGCCGCCCAGAGACTCGATCTTTGTTTTGACAACATCTAGACCAACACCGCGACCCGAAACATCCGAAATTTTTTCTGCCGTGCTGAACCCTGATGCGAAAAGAAGCTGGTATACTTCGCTGTCCTGCATCCCTTTTGCCTGTTCGGGAGACACAACGCCTTTTTGGATCGCCGATTGAAGCACTTTTTCCTTATTAATTCCCTTCCCGTCCTCTTGAATCTCTATGAAAACATGGTTCCCGCTATGGAATGCTCTCAAATTGACAATACCCGTCTCAGGCTTACCCGCAGCCACTCGATCTGAGATCGTTTCAATCCCATGGTCGACCGCATTTCTTAACAAATGAACTAAAGGGTCCCCGATTTCATCAATAACTGTACGATCCAGTTCAGTTTCCGCTCCAGTTATGACCAAATCTACTTTCTTATCCAGCGACTTCGCAAGATCTCGAATCATTCGAGGGAAACGATTGAAAACATTGTCCACTGGAACCATTCTGAGCTTCAACACAATATTTTGAAGATCTGAGCTTACTCTGGCCATGTGCTCGACAGTCTCGGTCAATTCATTGCGGCGAATTTCGCTTGCCAACTGTTCCAGTCGAACACGGTCAATGAGAAGCTCACTGAACAGATTCATTAGTACATCTAATCGTTCGATATCGACACGAATGGTACGTCCTGCAACAGGACCAGAGGAAGCTTGCGATGTTGTTGGGGCGGCAGCAGGTTTTTCTACAACTGCGCTTGCTGCTGACAATTGAGGAAGAGCAGATATTTGAGCAGCTTCGTTGGCACTGTTTGATGAGGTTAGTGATGCTCCCTTATTGGCAAGCTGTTTAAGTGATTCAGCATCAAGCGCCTTCAACTGAACATTTTCAATCTCGCTAATATTGCCAACTGCTTTTTCTACAATTGCGCCTTGAGTGTGGGATACCAGAAATACTGTGAATGACAAATCGAATTTTTCTTTCTCAATATCTTCAACAGAAGGGAAAGACTTTACTACTTCTCCGTTCTGTTCAAGCGCATCAAATACCATATATGCCCGAGCTGCTTTCAGTATGCAGGATTGTTGCAGGTTAACTGTAATCTGGTATACATACATCCCTGTTTCAAGAGATTGTAAGAGTACAGAATATTGAAATTCATCCAGTCGATCTGCAGTTGGAAGGTTAGCGGATACTGGGGCTGAGTCACTTGGATTGATGTAATCACCGGAAACAATGGATTGCAAAGCAATAACGATTTCAGATACATCCGACTTGCCCGTTCCGCCAGCGATAATATCATTTACCATCGTTTCTAGAGAATCCACGCTGCGGAAGATGGTGTCGAAAATAAAGGGATTCATATGTAATTTGTTATTTCGTACCAGATCGAGAACATTCTCCATCTCATGCGTAAGTAAGGCCAGATCCTCGAACCCCATTGTCGCTGACATCCCCTTTAGGGTATGCGCTGAACGGAAAATAACCTGCACAATGCTAATATCTTCCGGACTTGCTTCTAGCTTTAATAGGTTCTCGTTAATGGCTTGCAAATGTTCCTTAGATTCATCAATAAACATGCTTAAGTATTGATTCAATTCCATATTTCCGACACCTCCTTATAGTACTGAAACTTTGAAGTGAATTACTTGCGGATTCCTGCTACTGAATCTATTAATCTAGGAGCTATCTCGTGAAGAGGTAATTCTATCATCGCGCCGCCTAACTCATTTGCTGCTCTTGGCATACCGTAAACGACACATGTCTCGCTGGATTCGGCGATCGTCTGCACAGCCCCGGCATTCCTAAGCCCAAGCATAGACTGGGCCCCATCACTGCCCATCCCAGTCAACACTACAATATGACGCTTTAACTCCACTAACGGAATCAAGGTTTCAAACATTGTATCTACACAAGGCCGATGACCGCCCCTTGGCTCATCCTTATTCAATCGAACCTGATAACCAATCTTGTCGATACGTTCAATACCCATATGCCAGCCCCCTGGCGCTATATAGGCTGTAGCATTCTCCAATTGCATGCCGTGAGCCGCTTCTACAACTCGGATTTCCGAATTCGCATCTAATCTCTGAGCTAAGGATCGAGTAAAATTGGGAGGCATATGCTGCACGATTACGATTGGCGCCGGAAATCGTCCGGGTAAATTGGTTAATACTTCATGCAATGCCCTTGGCCCTCCTGTAGAAGTGCCAATGGCTACCAATTGCTCCACTTTGCTAGAATTAACGCTTCCTGGGAAGCTTGTTGGCGGTACTGTAAAAGGTGAGTTATGGAGAGAACTTTTGGCCGCTGTCTTCGGTTCCCCTTTCACTTGAAAAGGCTTATGGGCTGGATTAGCCCTTACTTTTGAAGTTACAGCTACCCCTAGCTTCTCCATTAAAATCTCTTTCACTTTGAACAAATCAAGTGATACAGAGCCTGAAGGCTTACGCACGAAATCAAGAGCACCTATCTCAAGTGCTTCAATCGTCTCTTTGGCTCCTTCTTCCGTTAAGCTGCTAAGCATAATAACCGGTGTAGGTTGCTCTGCCATTATCAGCCTAAGCGCATCGAGCCCATTCATCTCCGGCATTTCTATATCAAGCGTAATCGCATCCGGAGTAAGCAGCTTCGTTTTTTGTACGGCTTCCTTCCCGTTTCTAGCTGTATCTACAACCTCGAAGCGGGGATCCTCGCCAATCAAGTCGGCAATGATCTTGCGCATAAATACCGAATCGTCAACGACCAATATTTTGTACTTGGTCATCAGGCCCACCCTTTCTCTGATGTATTGTTCGCTCAAGTAGGGGTCACTTTAACAAATTCAACATTTTATTAAGAAAACCTTTTACACCAACGACTGCCGGCCCCTGCTCCGGAATGGTCTCTCCTGCGATAAAACGCTCTACTAGCTGTTCAATACTTTTGCTTGCCGAACAGTTCGGATAAGCAATCGTGAAAGGAACCTGACGCTTCACTGCTTTCGAGACAGAGCTATCATCTTCTACATACCCAAGTGTTGGAATGTCAATGTCCAGAAACTTTTTCGCCACCATGCTAATCTTGTCTGCGGTCAACTTTCCTTCCCGTGCTTCGGTTACACGGTTGATCACTAGCTTGAAATGAACATCCAGATTCATCGAGTTCACCATCTTGATGATTGCGTAAGCGTCTGTAATCGAAGTGGGTTCTGGTGTTGTTACTACAATCGTCTCATTTGCGGCTACTATGAATTTCAATGTTTCTTTAGACAAGCCTGCGCCTGTGTCAAAAATAATGTAATCGACATATCCGTTCAATTGACTCACTTGATCCGCGAAATAATCGATCTCTTCTTCCGATAGCCGAATCAGATCATTGAAGCCGGAACCTCCTGCGATAAATTCCAGATCATTATAGCCCTTGTGAATAATCTCAAATATCGTTTTCTCACGCTTCAATAAGTGATATAAACTGTACTTGGATGAAATCCCCATAAGTACGTCGATATTAGCAAGTCCAATATCAGCGTCAAACACTAAAACCTTGTAACCTTGCGCTTGCAAAGTCAAAGCGAAATTCAAAGTAAAATTCGACTTGCCCACACCGCCTTTGCCGCTTGTGACCGTAATAATTCGCGTGTTAGCGGTTCGGGTCTCCTGTTGATTCCGAATTAAATTCCGTAAACTCTGGGCCTGATCGCTCATTCGACGGGTTCCTCCAGGATGCGATTGATCAGTTGCTCCTCATTCACTTCCAAAATGTCATCTGGCACGTTCTGTCCGTTAGTCATGTAGGAGAGCTGTAAATTAAAGTCATATAACAGATTGACGATGGATCCATAACTTCTCGTTTCATCCATTTTGGTGAAGAGAACCTTATCCAATCTAAACTTGGCAAAGTTCTCAGTAATGGCTTTCATGTCCTTATACTTAGATGTCAAGCTCATAACGAGGAATGTCTCACTTTTACCTTTTGCCTGCAGTAAAGAATTAAGCTCCGATACATACATCGGATTGCGGAAATTTCGTCCTGCTGTATCCATGAAGATTAACTCACAATCTTGAAGCTGCTGGAATGCCCGAACTAATTCCTGTGGAGAAAATACAACCTCGAGCGGCACATTCAAAATGGTTGCATACGTTTTAAGCTGCTCAACGGCTGCAATCCGATAAGTATCAGATGTAATAAAGCCGACTTTGCGGTTGTACTTCAATACCTGCTCAGCGGCTAACTTAGCGATCGTTGTCGTTTTACCGACACCAGTAGGTCCTACGAAATGAGCAATTCGGGTATCCCGTTCAATCGATTTCGAACTATTGCTATGAAGTAATTCTTGCAATTGCTTACGTATACATAAATGTGCGCTTTCTTCTGTTCTCGGTGAATCTTCGGAGTTGTATTCTTCGGTTGCCAAACGAAGGATACGTTCGACCAGATCCGCTTCGATCTCATGCTCGAGCAATCTATCCTTATAATTCATAATTTCTATTGGATAAAGCGGTTCATCCGACATTTTATTAGAGAGGCGGGCCATCATTTCTTTCATCTGCTTAATTTCTTCGAGCAGCATATCTTCCTTCGGTTTGGACCTGCCTGATCCATTAATGGCTCCCCCGCCTGCGAGCGAATGAGTGATCGGGCTTGATTCTATTAACAGCTCATCGTTTTTCGCTTGAGCCGACTGTGGTCCAGGTGTTGGTTGAGCCAATGATACTGGAGACAAACTTGAGTTCGGGAAGTTTTGGTGAGTCTCTCTTGCATAAGCACCAGCGGCAGTAGACATTGGAACAGAGATTACAGGGGGAACAGCCGTAGCAGTGCTGCTAATCCCCGAAGATGTATTCTGTGAGCTTGCAGCAGCTGTTTCAGCTGAAGCGGATACTCTTCCCGCTCCTGCTTGTTTGATCGGAGACGGAGTTGCTTCAGCTCTATTCGTATCCATTGCAGCAATTACTTCTATTTTCTTCTTACTGAACATACCAAGGAATCCGCCGGATCGAATTTCCTTCGTATTAAGAATGACGGCGTCTTTGCCTAATTCTGTTCGTATACGTTGGAGCGCTTCCGGCATAGAGTCGACAACGTAGCGTTTCACTCTCATAAATTAACCACCCCAACGCTTTGAATTTCGGCGCTTGGTTCTAACTCGCTATAGGACAGCACCGTGATGTCCTGCATCGTTCGTTCTAATAATTGTCGCAAGTACATGCGAATAGTCGGAGAGGCTAATATGACCGGTTGTTGACCGTGTTGAATCATACGTGTTACCTGTTCCGTGACCTTCTGATATATAGTTTGAGATGAGTTCGGATCCAATGCAAGGTAGGAACCGTGCTCGGTTTGCTGGACACTGTCCGCTATTTTCTTCTCCAAAGTTGGCCCAATCGTAATCACCTTGAGGGAATCATTAGGCGCAGCATATTGAAGCGTAATTTGCCGGGATAGGGCTTGTCTCACATACTCAGTTAGCACATCAGGATCTTTGGTATATGTACCATAATCCGCCATGGCTTCGAAGATCGTAACAAGATCACGGATAGATATCTTCTCTCTCAAAAGCTTGGCCAGAACTTTTTGAACGTCTCCAATCGATAAGACACTCGGAATGAGCTCATCCAGAAGGGCAGGGTAGCTCTCTTTGACATTATCAACAAGCAGCTTCGTTTCTTGACGGCCAATGAGCTCATGAGCATGACGTTTGATAATCTCTGTTAAATGGGTAGCTACAACAGAAGGCGGGTCGACCACCGTGTAGCCGGATAGCTCTGCACGTTCCTTAGTCGCTTCATCAATCCATATGGCAGGCAACCCGAATGCAGGTTCTGTCGTTTCAATCCCTATGACGGAATCATCATCCATCCCTGGGCTCATAGCCAAATAATGGTTAAGTAATAATTCACCGCGAGCGACTGTATTCCCTTTAATTTTGATCACATATTCATTTGGTCGCAATTGGATATTATCACGAATTCTTATAACAGGAACGACTAGACCAAGCTCGAGCGCAATCTGTCGACGGATCATAATGACTCGATCTAACAAATCCCCACCTTGTTGGGTATCCGCAAGAGGAATCAATCCATATCCAAACTCGAATTCGATCGGATCAATTTGCAACAAACTGATTACACTTTCCGGACTTCGCACCTCTTCGATCTGTTGTTCCTCCACCATTTGTTCTGATTCCGCTTGCTTCTTTGTGAGATTTTTCTGCATTCGCCATGCGGCTATAATAAGGATACCGCCTATCGGGAACGTAGTAATGACATGGATTGGAGTGAAAACTCCGAGAAAGATAAGTGTGCCCGCAACCACGTACAAAAGCTTTGGATAACTGAACAACTGAACCGTCAGATCATGCGCCAGATTGCCATCAGATGCAGCGCGTGTGACGACGATACCTGCAGCTGTCGAGATCAATAACGCCGGGATTTGACTTATTAATCCATCCCCAATCGTGAGAATCGAGAACGTGGAGAAGGATTCCCCAAGCGACATTCCATGAAAAGTGGCTCCAATAATCAGACCGCCGATCATATTAATAAAGAGAATTACGATACCCGCGATCGCATCTCCTTTTACAAATTTACTCGCACCATCCATCGAACCATAGAAATCCGCTTCGCGTTCGATCTTTTTCCGACGATCCTTGGCTTCCTGCTCCGTTATTAGACCGGAATTCAAGTCCGCATCGATACTCATCTGTTTTCCTGGCATCGCATCTAATGTGAACCGCGCTCCAACTTCGGCAACACGCTCCGAACCTTTGGTGATAACAATAAATTGCACGATTACCAAGATTAGAAACACGACGAAACCGACGACTAAATTGTCACCGGCTACAAAGGATCCAAAGGTCTCAACTACATTGCCTGCTTCTGCATCTCGCAATATTAATCGCGTCGTAGAAACGTTTAGTGAAAGCCGGAATAACGTGGTAATCAAAAGCAAAGTAGGAAATATGGAAAACTCTAGAGCATCTTGAGTATTCATAGCAATCAATATAACAATAAGCGCTATGGCTATATTAATAATGAGCAGGAAGTCTAGCAGAAATAATGGGATAGGGACAATCATCATCATGACTATACCAATAATGCCTATTAAGATAACTAAGTCTTTTGTTCGCATGGAATGTCCTCCCTTCCTTATTTCGCTTTTCCTTTTAGTTTATATACATAGGCCAGCACTTCAGCAACTGCCTGGAACAAATCGGCTGGTATGGTCTGACCGATCTCTACTTGTTCATACAGCGCACGTGCCAGCGGCTTGTTTTCCATCGTAACAACACCGTTCTCCTGGGCAATTTGACGAATTTTGAGGGCGATATAATCCATCCCTTTCGCTACTACAATCGGAGCATCTGACTGCTTCGGATCATATTTCATCGCGACAGCAAAGTGTGTTGGGTTCGTAATGACAACGTCAGCTTTTGGTACGTCTTGCATCATCCGCTGCATCGCCATACGCTTCTGTTTCTCACGGATTTTACCCTTGATAAGGGGATCTCCTTCTGTGTTCTTATACTCTTGTTTAATGTCATCTTTGGACATCTTGATGCTTTTCTCAAATTCATAGCGTTGGTACATATAGTCCAGCAAAGCAAGCAGCAACAAAATGAAAGCGATTTGGAGTCCTAACTTGAGGATCAAATTACCGGTATATCCAAACGTCTTAATCAATGGCCATTGCGCCATTTGTATAATAGCTGATTTTTCTTTCCATATTGTATAGAAGACGATACTGCCAATAACCAATATTTTGAGAATCGATTTGATTAATTCAATCAAAGAACGCAGCTTAAAAATGTTCGCTACACCTTTGATCGGATCAAGCTTCTCGAATGATGGCACAAGAGGCTTCCCGGTTAGCAGAAAGCCAATCTGGAAATAGACAGACAGGTATGCGATTACAACGACCATCAAGAAAATCGGCGCTAGTAGAATCAGACCTTCATAAACCAACTGTCCAAACATAATGGTTATGTTGTCAAACGTCACTTCCATTTGCATGAAGTCCGTAAATGTTACCGTGAACAGTCTGGTAATCCGTTCCCGCATCACGGAGCCGTACATGAACAAAACGAAAAGCACCGCCAGCAAAATGAGGGCAGCCGGAAGCTCCATGCTTTTGGCTACCTGTCCTTTATCGCGGGACTCCTGCCTCTTACGTGGAGTGGCCGATTCTGTCTTCTCACCCGCAAACAACTGTAAATTAAGCTTCAACCGATACTGCTGCATTTCATTCCCCCAACCGCTCTATGGTGACTTCGGTGTCCCGCCGATTAATCTAGACAACTGCTCCATCGATTCGAATAATGACCGGAATAAATCCTGGAACAAAAAGATCATGCCTGGGATTACCAGGATCAAGACCAGAAAGCCAACGATAATCTTGATGGGCACACCAATAACGAAGATGTTAAACTGGGGAGCTGTTTTGGACAAAATCCCTAGCCCTACATCCGTTAGGAACAAGCTCACTACAAGCGGCGCGGACATTTGAAGAGCAAGAGCAAACATATTAGAAAAAGCTCTAATCAAATATTCAGTAGGAGCACCAGAAGCGATATTCGTAAAGGTAGGATTCGGTGATATTGGAATCAAATTATAACTTCGAACAATAGCGTCAATCAGAAAATGATGACCGTTCATCGCTAGAAACAACAAGATTGCAATAAAAAATTTAAAATTTCCCATTATCGGACTTTGAATCCCGCTCATAGGATCAATAACGTTTGCAATCCCTAATCCCATTTGAATGTCAATAAATGACCCAGCAATCTGAACGGCATTGAAAAACATATAAGCAATAAATCCAAGGAATAACCCAACCAGGATTTCCCGCACAATTGAGATCATATAAAGGCCGTCCATCGGTACTGCATCCTTGGTCATGCCAGAAGCGACAAAAATCAAGAAAGTAATAAACAAGGACAAGCCAATCTTGAAGGTCGACGGGACCCCGCGAGTAGAAAAGACAGGAACGACAACAAAAAATGCCGTAATTCGACAAAAAATCAACAGAAAATTAGGAAGATATGGAACAATCGCCTGCATCCGCGTCCACCTAACCTATATATTTATCCAGATTATTCAGCATGTTGTACGTATAATCTATAAGTGTCTGTAAGATCCATGGGCCGAATACTAGAATAGAGAGCAACACTACGACAATCTTCGGAACAAAAGCTAAGGTTTGCTCCTGAATTTGGGTTGCGGCTTGGAATACGCTAATAATTAGTCCAACGACTAGCGCGAGAATTAACATAGGTGCGCTGGCCTTCAAAACTGTATACACGGCTTCGCCTGCAAGTTGAATAATTAACTCGGAGTTCAAGTTCGCTCCTCCCTCGTGGACCTAAGCTGTTCAAGATGAATCATGATAACGGAGCATTGAAACTGAGCAGTAACGATTTCACAACCAAATACCACCCATCCACTAGGACGAAAAGCAATATTTTGAAAGGAAGCGAAATCATAATGGGCGGAAGCATCATCATCCCCATCGACATTAACGTACTCGCTACAATCATATCGATAACCAGGAATGGAATGAAAATCATGAATCCCATCTGGAAAGCTGACTTGAGTTCGCTTATCGCAAAGGCCGGTATTAATGCGGTGAGAGGTGTATCCGCTACACCTGTTGGTTTGTCCGCTTTCGCATAATTCAGAAACAGCATCAAATCCTTTTCACGGGTCTGGGCGATCATAAACTTCTTAATCGGAAGCGCTGCCTGCTCTAACGCTGCAGTCTGAGTTAGCTCCCCCTTCAAGTAGGGCTGAAGAGAAGTTTTGTTAATCTCACCCAATGTGGGAGACATGATGAATAGGGTAAGAAAGAGTGCAATACCGATTAACACTTGATTCGGAGGCATTTGTTGAGTTCCAAGTGCTGTTCTTACAAACCCTAGCACAATGACGATTCTAGTAAAGCTGGTCATCATAATGATGATAGATGGTGCAATACTTAGGATAGTAATAATTAAGATAAGCGTAATTGTATTGCTTGCGCCCCCAGTACCACTGGAATTCCCAATATCGACAGAAATACCAGGAATGGGATCTGCCGCATATGCAGCAGTTGGCGCGACTGCCCAAACTAGCAACAGAACAAACAGCATGTACCCTGTTAATTTAATTGATTTCATTCATCCGTCGACCGATCCGTATATTTTTGATTCTTCAGCAGTTCTTCAATCGCTTGTTTACGATTGGCCAAGCTGTTCATCTTCCCTTGGAATACTTCTTGAAAAGTATGAGCCACCTTGTCCTCGTTCTGCTCGTCATACATGCTGTCCTGCTGACGCAATCGGGAAAACCACTTACTTAATTGTTTGACTCCTGTAAGGGAAGATTCAGACTGGGCATTGATTGTCGCTATCAGATAGGCCACTTCCTCAGGATCGTCTATCTTCTGAATAAGCTGTACATTATCCCCAACACCTAACAAGTATACCGATCTCCCAATCTCTACGATCTGCAGCGATTTGTTCTGACCGAGCGGAACACCTCCAAGAGGATTCACCGCTCTACCTTGCATGCGTCTTTTATTTTTTTGGGCTAACACCTTCATAATCAGGAAGAACAAACCGATAATTAATATAAGGTAAAGGATGACTTGTGCCATCATTCCCAACATGCTGGGAGTATCACCTTGCATCAAACCCGCTCGGTTACCATCCCCTGGACCGCTTAATTGGTCCGTGTTTTCACCCTCTGCCCAACCAACAGAACTGCCTACTGGAATTCCAATAAATACGACCACCACGATAAACAGCAAGATTGTTATTTTGCGCCGCACGGGTAATCGTCCTTTCTGTATGGCCGCTTCATAATGCAGCATTGATGAACTCCCATTCCACTAACCCAAAGTCTTCTTTATCGCTTCGATAACACGGTCTGCTTGAAAGGGCTTAACGATAAAATCTTTTGCTCCAGCTTGAATTGCATCGATAACCATCGCTTGTTGTCCCATAGCGGAGCACATAATTACTTTTGCGTTGCCATCGAATTTCTTAATTTCTTTGAGTGCAACAATTCCATCCATCTCAGGCATCGTTATGTCCATCGTAACTAAATCAGGTTTAACTTCCTTGAACTTCTCGATAGCTTGGACACCGTCTGCTGCCTCTCCTACGACCTCGTAACCGTTCTTGGACAGGATGTCTTTAATCATCATTCTCATAAATGCTGCGTCGTCTACGACTAATATTCTGTTCGCCATTTGCGTTCAGTCCTCCTCGGTTATTGTAGTTTCTGTATTCTGTCCATTTGACTGACGATGTCTGTTACACGTACCCCGAAATTTTCATCGATAACAACGACTTCCCCTTTGGCAATCAGCTTGTTATTCACAAGTATATCTACCGGTTCACCCGCCAACTTATCCAATTCTATAATAGAACCCTGAGAGAATTCTAGTATTTCTTTTATTACTTTCTTTGTTCGCCCCAGCTCAACAGTAACTTTCAATGGAATGTCTAGCAACAGACTTAAATTCGTTTCTTCCGTATGCACATGCGGACCGTTCAGATTACCGAATTGAGCAGGTTGCACACTCACATTGCGGTTAGGGAATGTTCCGTAATTTGCAGGTACATGTGGTTGCGGAGCAACAGGCTGCTGGTAATTTGGCTGAGCATAATTTGGCTGCATCATTGGCTGCTGCGGATATCCTTGCGGCATCATTGGAGGCTGCTGGTACTGCGGATACTGCGGTTGCTGCTGCTGATACATGGGTTGCGCGAATGGATCATTCTGCGGCGGTTGCTGATACATCGGTTGCGCGAATGGATCATTCTGCTGTGGTTGTTGATACATCGGTTGCGCGAATGGATCGTTCTGAGCCATTTGCGGTGACGGATTAGGTGCTGTGTATCCAGAGGGCTCATTATAAGAGCTTGGAGTACTGTTACTTTGGGACGATGCAGCCGGGTAAGTAGTCGTATCATATGCCGAGCTCATATCCGTTCCACCCATAAGGATGTCTACCATGTCTTTCGCGAACGATACTGGTAGTAACTGCATAAGCGTTGAGTCGATCAAATCTCCGATGATGAGTCGGAAAGAGATTTTGACAAATACATCTTCTAGAGGCAGCTTATCCTTGCTCTCCCCGTTGGCCATATCCAATATGTTAATACCTGGCGGCGAGATGTTAACGAATCGGTTAAATATGGTAGACATGGATGTTGCTGAAGAACCCATCATCTGGTTCATCGCTTCTTGCACGGCACTGACGTGAATTTCGGACAGCTCGTGATTCTCAACGTTCTCACCAGTCCCGCCCATCATCAAGTCTGCAATGACTTGTGCATCTCTTGTCTTTATGACCAACAGATTTATTCCGTCAAAACCGTCAATATAGTTAACATGTACAGCTACATGAGGGGTCGGGAACTCTTGTTCCAATCCATTTCTAGCGATCATGGACACCTTAGGCGTTGTGATATCTACCTTTTTCCCTAAAAGAGTAGATAGAGCCGTTGCGGCGCTGCCGAAAGTAATATTGGCAATTTCCCCCAAAGCATCTTGTTCCATAGGTGATAAATAGTCGTCTACATTGGCTTCACCGGAGAAATCAACAGGATCCTCAACCGTTTGTCTTAACAATGCATCTATCTCTTCTTGCGACAAATAATCTTTATTATTCGTCATAATCATCTTCCCCCTCGCTGACTACCTCCGTTATTTGAACGGCAAGCCGGTCTTTAATCGTGCCGGGACTACCGATAAATTTCAGCTTTTCCCCTACTTTGATGTCGAGACCTTGATCAACAACTTTGTTCAGCGTAATAACATCGCCTACATTTAGATTGAGAAATTCCCTTACTGTAATCTCGGAAGAGCCTAGCTCGGCAATAAGCGGCAGTTTAGCTTTGTTTACCCGTTCTTTGAGCGTCTCTACTTCTTCTGGCGCTCTGGTCTTGCGTTGAGACAAGAATTGGTGATGCACCGATAGACGAGGCATGATCGGCTCAATAACTACATGCGGGATACAGAGGTTAATCATCCCAGTAGTATCACCTATCTTCGTAGTCAGCGAGATCAGAGCTATTGTTTCATTAGGTGATACAATTTGCATAAATTGCGGATTCGTTTCCAATGTTTCGAGTCTAGGCGAAAGTTCAATAACGGTCTTCCATGCTTCTTGCAAACTGTCGAAGGCTCTGCTGAAAATACGTTCCATCACGATGGTTTCAATCTCGGTTAATGAATTAATTTTAGCAGGTGAGCTTCCAGGGCCGCCAAGCATACGATCTAACATGGCGAACGCTACGTTGGGATGTACCTCCAACACCATTCTTCCCTCGAGAGGCTCTGCTTCAAATATATTCAAAATTGTCATTTTGGGAATAGAACGAATGAACTCGTCATACGGAAGCTGCTCGACTTGAACGACATTTATCTGAACGAACGTTCGAAGCTGTGCGGAAAAATATGTTGTCAAGTATCGGGCAAAGTTCTCATGTATCCGGGTCAAGCTGCGTATATGATCCTTCGAGAAACGAACGGCTCGTTTAAAATCATAGGCTTTCACCCGTTTCTGGGTTTCTTCCTTCTTTAGTTCTTCGGCGTCCATTTCACCGGAGGAGAGCGCAGCTAGTAAAGCGTCGATCTCATTCTGGGATAATACATCTACCAATTTCGATTCACCCCCTTACAGACCGTTCATACGATCAATTTAATACGATATTGATGTTGGTAATGTCGACTTGCCTTAGCTTACCTTGGGTCAGAATGGGGTTAATCTTATTCAAAAGGCTTGTGCTTATTAGATCGTAACCTTTACTTCCACGAATGTCTTCCGCCTTAAGATCAGCAAGTGTTTGGATAATAAATGCTTTGATTCGGGTATTTAGCTTCTCAAATTCTTCTTTGGATTTCTTGCTGTCCAATTCGAAAGCAAAGCTGATTTTCACAAAATCTTTGCCTGCGAGGTTCGTCGTAATATCAACGATCTCCACAGTCTGCTCAACTATCTGATCGGCTGTTAATTGTTTAGGCTTCACACCATTGACTGATGTTGCGGCCGCTACAGCTGGATCCTCTGGCTGTGCCTGCTTATCCAGATAGTTCCACAATACAAAACCAGCAAGTGCGATCAGGGTGATCGAGATGAGGATCATAATCAACCATTGCAGCATTCTATTTTTAAACATGTCTACGATTCCTCCGGTACACTATTCTTAATGGCCACCCTGATCGAACCTATCTGTTGCATGTAATTTTTTACTAAGCTTACCACAAGGGGGACCTCTTCGAGAACGATAAATTTTTTGCCGGTTGTCATCGTAATAAGCGTATCCGGTGTCTCTTCGATCATCTCAATTAACAGGGCGTTAAGTGTGAGTTTGCTCCCATTGAAGCGTGTTAGAGTTATCACAGTTCTTCCTCCCAATAACCCATTCATTTAACTAATCGAAGGGGGAGTTCGGACACTGCTCTCCCCACTACGATCAGTCGGTTAATTCACTATCGCTTCAGGTTCAATATTTCCTGCAACACTTCATCCGAAGTGGTAATAATTCTGGAGTTGGCCTGGAATCCGCGCTGAGCTATGATCATCTCCGTTAACTCATTCGTTAGTTCAACGTTCGACATCTCTAGTTGACCGGAAATAATGGCACCTGTTCCCAATCCTAAGTCGTTCGCCTGCGACAATACCAAATCTTCTACAGTCGCGTTTGGTGTGGTTCGATATAAGTTGCCGCCGATTTTCTCAAGCCCCGCAGGGTTTGCCACTTTTACTACCGCGATGAACGTACCTGTAGGCTCGGCTGTTCCTTCTTCATTAATGGCGATAATTTCACCATTCTGAGAGATGGAGAAAGCCACAACTCCCTCATCCAGCGCAATAGGGGCTCCACCTGTATCGAGTACGTGTAAACCGTCTACATTGACGAGATTACGTGTTGCATCGATATTAAAGTTACCTGCACGAGTCAAGTACACCGTCTCGTCACCGAAGGGACTGACTGCGAAGAATCCGTCACCGTCTATTCTCAAGTCAGTAACATTATTCGTTGTCATAGCACTTCCTGGCGCATGAATGGTATCGATCGCGGCCACAGTAACCCCTAACCCGATCTGCTTGGCATTTACACCGCCTTGACCTCCGTCCGTCGGTGCGGTGACCCCTGCAACCGTCTGACTCATAATGTCCTTGAACATGACGCGGCTTCCTTTGAACCCGATCGTGTTCACGTTAGCGATGTTATTACCGATGACGTCCAGCTTCGTTTGAAAACCTCTCATGCCAGATACGCCAGAATACATAGATCTTAACATTCGTCTTCCTCCCAAAAGTTTGCAATGCAAACCGGATTCGTCGGTCCGCTTCATTCGATCCGCGGACCTCGGGCTTCCTGTCAAAGGGCCAGCCCGGCACTAAATAATGATGGCGCTATCGATCTGAGTAAATACATTGTCCTTCATTGAATTTCCATCCATTGCGGTTACAATCGTTCTATTTTTTACGTTAACGATTAAGGCGATGTCGTCCATAAGAACCAAGGACTCTCTAGCTCCTTTGGCGGCTGCCTTATCTATGGCCGTTTGAATCTTAGCCATCTGTTCCGGCTTCAACTGAATACCTCTTTGCTGTAATCGGACTTCTGCATGTTGACTTAGCCGAACAACGTTTTCATTCAATACGTCTTGAAACGAACGTGATTGTGCAGCTGGACTCGTTCGGGAAGAATCAATGGATTTACGATTTGCGACCGGCGGCGTAATATTCGGAAACATTTGTCCGATAGATAAACGTTCGGCCACAATACTCACCTACTCATCCCATATTTTTGATATTTGCTCTAGAGGCACATTCTGACCATCCACATTTACATATTGATTGCCGTCCTTGATGTTGATTGCCTCGACCTTCCCCGTCTTAACTACAGGTTGTTGGGTTTCAGAATCGACTAAAGTCCAGTTAATCGACTTGCCGATCAAAGAGGATGCCCAACCGATCGATTGTCTCATCAACTTCATCTCATTAGCCATTGCGGACATTTGTTCAACGGAAGTGAACTGTGCCATTTGAGCGATAAATTCTTTGTCTTGCAGAGGCTGTGTCGGATCCTGATGGGAGATCTGGGTGACTAGAATCTTTAAAAACTCATCACGTCCCATGTTATTGGAGCCGGTCTTCTTCGTTGAAGAATTGTTGTAATAATAGGATCCATTAGAAACGCCTACAGGAGATGCCATCTCTCTCCTCCTCGATTCAAGATAACTGATCTGCTAGGGAAATCATTGGATTGCCCTAGCGATTAGGCCGAAACGTCGAACGAGCTTCCCGCCAACGCGGCTTTTCGTGCAGCTAGAACTGCCAACTCGGCATCGAAGTCAATCGGAAGGTCTTCTCCATTCTTCCCTTGTCCTTGCTGCTTGCGATTAAACTGTTGCGAAGACTGCTGCTGTCTTTGATCCTGGAACATGGCAAATGCCGACTCTTGACTTTGTGTTACTTCCAGTCGCTCAACCTGCAGACCTTGGCCTTGCAGTGCCGCTCTCAATTGAGGCAATTGACTCTCTAACAAGTCTTTTCCGTGCATGGAATCAGCAACAAACTGAGCCACTAACTGTCCATTCTGCATGGACATTCTCACATCGACTTGGCCTAAATGCTCTGGCATCAATGTGATTTTGATGAATGATTGCCCACCAGCTGATTGAAGGTTCATCGATTTGAGCAACTGACTCATTTCTTGTGCGAAGCGGTTAGCCGAGATGACTGGCGCTTCACCCTTGGTTATGTTCTCTGCAGATCCAGCAAGACGGAATACAGCCTGATTGGTTGCGTCATCTGAACTGGCGCTGTTCGTTATTGCTTCTAGAGGTATTTCAGAATTAGCATCCGATCCAGCAGCCGTTGTTGAGATTGTAGCTTGTGCTATTGGAGCTTGGAGAACCGCTTTAGCAGCAAGTAAATTTAATCCTGTATTCCCGCGACCGTCATTCACAATATGTACAAGCGGTTGAACGGTTGTTGCAGTCGTGGTTGCCTGTTCCTTCAGTGGTTTGCGGATAATTGAGCGATAAGCTTCTCCACTATTCAAGTAAGGAACTGCTTGCTGAACGCCAGATGTGCTTGATTGCTCATTCTGAACAGCCTGATTCAGTTGGGATACTGTTGACGCTTGAATAAGTAGAGGCTTGAGTGTTTCCATCAGGTTCATAACCGAAGCTTTCATTTCGCTCGGTTTAGACTGTTCTTGCATGATGGATGTTATCGTCTGCAACAATTCATTTGCTGTTGCTCCCAATTTATTGCCTAATTCTGCAACTGAAGCTTGATCAGCGCCGGAGCCATCAGAATTAGCTGAATCATTTCCCTGAGAAGTTATTAGTTGCAGAAGTAACAGTTGCAATTGGGGCAGTGCAGAATTGAAATCCAGATTATCCTCCGAGCTAGATTCTGCATCTGACGACTGATTGGCTATCTGCTCTCCATTCAACAATTGAGTCAAAAGCTGAAGAAGCGAGCCAGCTGCATCTTGTGCAGGTTGTTGCAATTCGGCAACGGTTCCTACAAGCAGTCCAGGCATCAATGTTCCAGTAAGCGGATTGAAAGCAGTAGTTCCTGAACCGTCCTGCATCACATGAACTAGAGTCTGTGTGAAGGAAGAGTTCCCATTTGCTCCAGCTTGATTTACGTTGCCTGCTTGACCGGCAGTTCCTGTGTTCACTGTTCCATTTACAGGAGTGGAGTTAGCAGTAATCATGCGTAAAGTTTCCATTGTATGTTTCACCTCCTTTCCATGTAAGAAGTTGAGGATTGATATATTTCTCACTGAGTTAACTTAACCGTCAATGCTGCTGCGGCTTGTTTATCCGTCTTGGTCATTTCGGCAAGAACGCGGGAGCGTCCCGCACTATCCATACTGCTCAAAATCGCAAGAACTTTAGCCTGATTTAAAGTATTCATTTCAAGTAAGATAGAGGAAGCGCTTTTGGCGTCCATGGAAGAGAATGTGGCGCCCAAATCTTCCTTGCTGATCTGCTGAGGCACTACTGCCGCATCTTGATTGACAGTCAGTCTCTCCTGCAGTGCTGCAATCTGACGATCCTTGGCAGGTACGATATCCTTCAGTTGGATTGAAGCATCGGCTGCTTTCTTCGGGTCCATCTTTTCCAGTATTTTCCCGCGATCATCTGATTTCATCTCACTTAAGACGAGCACTGTTTCCTTCATAGTCATATTTTCCAGAATAGGAGCGGCTTTGCTCGGGGTCATCTTTGCATACATGTTAGCTAATTGTTGCACCTGAAGCTTATATTCCTCTTCGGACTGTGTCCTTACTTTTTCTTGATCCTGCAGTGTCTTCAATTGATCTTGAAGTTCTTTAATAGATTGATCCTTTTTCTGATTGGCGGAATCGGCTTGACCCAAGCTTGCTTCCTGCTGCTTGATCGTGTTCTTCAATTCCTCAATCTGAGCTTGCGCATCCTGAGTTTCACTAATAGGTTGATTCGGACTTGTTCTGCCTGGAGTCACCGCTGGATCCGGAACGAATTGTGATAGCACAGGAATTTTATTGGCCGTGCGAAGCATTCCATTCATTAAACTTTGATCAAACAGCGCAAAAAGGACACCCAGCAAAACCATCGTGAAAATTATCGGTGTAGCGAAAAACAAAAAGCGTTCAAACGCTCCATACGAAGACTTTTCCACATCAGTTCTAGCCATGCCGTCACCCCCTTTTTGTCGTCCTTATACCGTCTGCACCCTGCGAGTTAAGGCGATTTCATCTAACTCATCCTGTTCTTTCTTTTGCATCGTCGATGAGAATTGGTCGAATGCCTTCTCCTTGGCCTTCTCCCATACTTTCTCTTCCTTCATCTTCTCGCTTAGCTCCATCTGCTTAACCTCAACTTGTCGTTCTGCAGATTCGACATCCGCTTGCTTGCGGATAATTTGCTTCTCTAGATAATTCAGATAATCTTGATGTTGCATTAATTGGAAGACTGTAGTGCGATTCGACGATGCATTACTCAGCTCATGTTGAACATCGCTCCGATTTTGATGCAGCCCCGACAGTTGCGATAGCTCTGACTGAAGAACACCGATGGCTTCTGCCAATCCCCATTCGGCTTGTGTCTTCTCATTGGATTTAAGATCGATTAGCTTCTGTAATGGATATCGAAAACGCATTTACTCAGCTCCCGTAAAATTGTTGGACCAACCGATCACAAGCTTCTTGATAGTCTACTTTTTCCGATGTCTTCTGCCGCAAATACGACCAAATGTCTGGAATATAGCGCAAGGCTGTATCAATATCTGGATTCGAACCGCTCTGGTACGCCCCAATATTGATCAGATCCTCCGAATCTTTATAAATAGCAAGAAACCTCTTCAAAGTATCGGCTGCGTCCATCTGACGATCCGGAACAATTTCTTTCATACAACGGCTAATGCTTGCCAGCACGTTAATGGCAGGATAATGCCCTTTATTAGCCAAACTTCGATCTAACACAATATGGCCATCTAATATACCGCGAACCGTATCAGCAATGGGTTCGTTCATATCATCTCCGTCAACTAGAACGGTATAGAATGCTGTAATCGAGCCTTTCAGCCCGGTACCTGCTCGTTCGAGCAGCTTAGGTAAACTTGCGAATACGGATGGAGTGTATCCTCTAGTCGCTGGAGGCTCGCCAACTGCCAGCCCAACTTCTCTGAGCGCTGTAGCATACCGTGTTACGGAATCCATCATCATCATTACGTTTAAACCTCTGTCACGGAAATACTCAGCAATCGAGGTTGCAATAAGAGCTCCCTTGATCCGTACAAGTGCCGGCTGATCGGATGTAGCGACTATGACTACGGAACGCGCCAAGCCTTCTGGGCCTAAGTCACGCTCTATGAAATCCAGAACTTCGCGACCGCGTTCTCCGATTAAAGCAATGACGTTAACGTCCGCGGACGTATTACGCGCAATCATACCCATTAGTGTACTCTTACCAACACCAGATCCTGCAAAGATACCAACACGTTGACCTTTACCAATGGTTAGCAAGCCGTCAATGCAACGTACGCCAACACTGATCGGATCTAACACACGTTGTCGCTTAAGGGGATTGCTGGGCGTATTGGTAGTTAGTGCTTGTGCCATACGAGAAGGGAGCATGGAGCCGTCCATCGGCTGACCTAAACCATCCAGTATTTTGCCAAGCAGCTCATGTCCAACAGACACCGTCAATGGTTTGCCAGTACTCACAACATCGCAACCGGGACCGATGGATTGAAGCTCTCCAAGCGGCATCAAGATTACCTTGTTATTGCGAAACCCTACTACTTCGGCTTTTAGAGGCTGGGAAGACTTGAATGGATAAATGTGACACAAATCACCTACACTTGCGTCTGGACCTTCCGATTCAACCGTCAAACCGATAACTTGGGTAACCTTCCCATTCACTCGAATCGGATCCAAATGCTTTAACTGTTCGATATACTTGTGCGCTTGAAGTCGGTTACTCATTCTGAGAAGTCCCCTCGCCTCTGCGGAATAACTGCAGCAGTGCTTCCTTGATTTCTTCGAGCTGCGTGTCGATCCGAGCGTCAATACTACCGAAGGATGAGCGAACCACACAACCAAACTCGCCAACACTAGGATCAGGCAGCACTTGCAGCTCTGCCTGCGAATCAATCGCTAGTAGAAGCTCTTCACGGAAGTCTTGCACGAAAGCGAATTGAGAAGGTGATACGCACAAGGAGATCACACCCTGCTCTCTCTTACGCTGCAGCACTTTGCGAATGGAAGCAATCATCCATTCCGGTTCCAAGCTGAGTTGCCGTTCGATTATCTTCTCCGCTATGGAGCAGCTTAGCTCTATGAGAAAAGGCTCTGCTTCTTGAATCATCTGTTGCTTGATTTCCGTTGCATGCTCGATGATCGCCTTCGCATTCACAATCATTTGCGAGTATTGCTCTTTAACCGATTCTTCCGCCTTCGCATACCCAGTCTGATATCCGGAGTCATATCCGTCTTGTTTGGCGCGTTCAGCCGTTTTAATATCCGCTGCACGTTGTTCTGTCCACCAATTGTTGATTTCTAATTGAGTGTTCGATTTAAGCAATTCAGCGGCTTCAGTGGCCTGAGCCAAGATCAGCTCAGCTGCTGCTTCTGCATCTGATACAATTTGATCCTTCAAAACCATTGCTTCCGATACATGCGGATCTCGTTCTGAATAATTATCTGAACCAGGTATAAACTCCGCTGTTTCATCTACCGATATAACGTGTACAGGTTTAATAACAACCGTATCGTCTAAGCTGATAACACGTGATGCCTTGATGACCTTAGACAACGATATCATCTCCTCCGCCGCGGGCTATGATGACCTCACCGGCTTCTTCCAAACGACGAATCGTGGCTACTATACGAGTCTGTGCTTCCTCTACATCACGCAAACGAACTGGACCCATATATTCCATCTCTTCGCGGAACGTCTCTGCCATACGCCTAGACATGTTGCGGAATATCATTTCGCGTACTTCTTCACTTGCTACTTTGAGGGCTAACTGTAGATCAGAGTTCTCAATGTCTCGAATAATACGTTGGATGGAACGGTTGTCGATGTTGACGATATCCTCGAATACGAACATCCGCTTCTTAATCTCTTCTGCCAGTTCAGGATCCTGAATTTCAAGTGAATCTAGAATGGTCCGCTCTGTTCCTCTATCAACGCCGTTCAAGATTTGGACGATCGCTTCTATTCCGCCAGCTGATGTATAGTCTTGAGTTACGGTGGAAGACAATTTCTGTTCAAGAACTCGTTCTACTTGTGTAATAACTTCAGGCGAAGTGCTATCCATTAAGGCGATCCGCTTAGCCACTTCAGCTTGCTTCTCTTGAGGAAGAGAAGATAAGATGATTGAGGCTTGCTCGGACTGCAGATAGGACAAGATTAAAGCAATAGTCTGAGAGTTCTCATTCTGGATAAAGTTGAGAATTTGACCCGGGTCTGCTTTTCTCGCAAAGTCAAATGGTCTAACTTGTAAGGTTGCAGTTAATCGATTGATGATATCCATCGCTTTGCCTGAACCAAGCGCTTTCTCGAGAATCTCCTTTGCGTAAGAAATACCTCCCTGAGAAATGTACTCCTGCGCCAAGCAAATTTGGTGAAACTCTGCTAAAATTCTCTCTTTTTCGGATGCATCTACTTTCCTTACGTTTGCAATCTCTAAAGTCAAATGCTCGATCTCTTCTTCACGCAAATGTTTAAAGATTTGCGCCGATACCTCAGGACCCAGGCTGATTAGCAGAATTGCCGCTTTTTGCCTCCCTGTTAACGAATTTGGGAGCTGTGCCCCTTTCGCCATGAAAGTCCCTCCTATTCATCTACTAGCCAAGTACGCAGTAAGTTCACAAAATCCTCAGGCTTCTTCTTGGCCAGCGACTCAAGCTGCTTGCGGATCTGATTCTCTGGAGAAGTATTCTCCATATCTATAGTTGGCAGCTCTACTTTGATTGGTTCCGGAATCTCTTCTACTAAGATTTCATTCTGTTTTCTTCTACGTATCAAATAGCCGCCTAATCCCGCTATAATAAATGCTGCCGCTCCAATACCGCCGTAGAGCAACAAGTTATTTGTTCCTGTAGTCGCACCCGTATTCACAGGAGCAAACGGTGATACGAATAGTGTAACTTTACGTGCCAGTGCGTCGTCTGTATAAGGAGTACCGCTATCCGCAAGCGAAGCAGATACAATACTGACTAACTGCCTTTGAACGTTATCTCTCATTTCTGGAGTAAGTGAATTGGGATCATTAGCGACAGGTGGTTCAATACCCACGCTGATCGATAAATCTTTGACTACGAATGGGCTCGAGATGATCTCATTGCGGATTCGATTAACTTCATAATTCAGAATCTCATTCGATTCTTCTGATTCGGAGCGTCCGCCTGCACTATTGTTTCCCTGGTATGTAGGCACATCCGTATTGCCTGTTCCTGGTACGCCCCCGCTTGAGGCACCTTCTGATGTTGAAGATTTTGAACTGATTTGACTGCTAATCGGGATTCCGCTATTTTCTTGCACATTAACAGGGGTAACCAGATTCTGCAGACTTGACTTCTGATCAAAATTAAGGGTTGAAACCACACTAACAACTACTTTATCAGGACCCAGAATTCGGGTAAGCATACCCATTACATTTTTCTGCAGCTCACTCTGGAATTGATTCCTTATTTGAAATTGTTGTTGAATCTGATTCGATGAATTCGCTCCAGGATTAGTCTTGGAGTAAGGCATCAACTCACCATTCTGATTGGAAATAGTAATATTCTCGTACTTCAGTTGGGGGATGGTCTTAGCAACTAAGTTATACATCGTATCGATTTGATTCTGCTCAAAGCGGTAACCCTGCTGAATAGTGAGGACAACGGATGCAGTGGATTCTTTTTTCTCCGTCGTTAGAAACGCGGTTTCCTTCGGTACAGTAATTAGCACTTTCGAGCTGCCTACACCATTGATCTGATTGAACATTTGTTGGATTTCACCTTGCATGGCGTTAATGAGCTTCACGTTGAACTCATTGTCCGACATACCAAATGTGCTATTGCCTTCAAAGGCTCCATATCCAAGAGATCCGTTCTTGTTAAGTCCCTGTGACTCCACATCGAGCTTAATGGAGGGAGCCTGTGCTGCAGGTACCGATATCGACCTCCCGTCCGGGCCAATCTCATAAGGAATCTTAGCTCCGTCCAAGTAAGTCTTAATCGCGGCAGCATCATTCGGCTGCAGGTTCGTAAAAGCAGGTACATACTCCGTTTTTGATAAATTAATAGATGTTAGAACTAACACTGCTATAAGGAAAACGATAGTTCCCAGAATCATATATTTTTGAACTTTACTAGCTTGTTTCCAATACTGAGACAATCGCTCTCTATATTGGAGTATGGTCTCGTTCACCTTGTCACCCCGCCAAAGCACTTCTGCTACGATTTATTTAACGTTATATCTGCGTTCTCATGATCTCCTGGTACGCCTCAATCGCTTTATTACGTATTTGGACGGTAAGTTCCAAGCTAAGCGAAGCCTTCTCAGCTGCTATAGTCAATTGATGAACATCCGAGAGCTCCCCGACAATAAACTTATCATTTAATGTATCCGTAATCGTCTGTTGAGCTTGTACCGATCCGAGAGCATCGCTGAGAAACGATCCGAAGCTTTTCGTAACATCTGTAGCACCTAAAGGTTCTACCTCTCTGAGTTGCAGAGGAGAAATCGCCGGTTTAGGCAGGAATGCTATTTTCTCTATCATCTAATTATCCCCCGTTATCTACCAATTTCCATTGCTTTAGTGATCATTGCTTTGGTCGCGTTCAATGCGGTCACATTCGCTTCATAAGATCGTGTAGCTGACATCATATCGACCATTTCTTTAAGGATGTCTACATTGGGGAGCTGAATATATCCATTCTCATCTGCATCGGGATGGGTAGGATTATACTCTTGTTTGAAAGGAGCCGTATCATCGGATATCTTCGAAACCCTAACACCTTCGCCAGTGCTTCTCTTCATAGCCGCTTGCAATTGTTCTCCGAAAGGCATCTGCTGCTTCGTCTCCATTGTGATGACCTTCCTCTGATAAGGAATCCACTTCCCATCAACCAGCTTGCTGCGCGTAGTATCTGCGTTGGCAATATTCGAGGAAATGACATCCATGCGAAATCTTTGTGCAGTTAATGCCGACGAACTAATATCAAAGCCATTGGTAAGCTTCATGATTAACGACCTCCATTCAACGCGGTGCGATACAATTTAAGATCATGATTAACTTGTTGAATGAGTACGTTGTAGCGAATTTGGTTTTTGGCCAAAAGCGACATTTCGTAATCGATATCTACGTTGTTATAGTTGTTGTTCATCAAAGATTTCTCATCTGTCAGAACCTGCGGTTCAACAGAAGAAGTCTTTCGTCCTATAGGTATATGCCTCTGGTCCGTTCTGTAGCCCTCGATTGTTTGGGTCTGCAGTTCCTTTTGGAGCAGGTCTTCGAACTGGACATCAGACCTTTTGTAGTAGGGAGTATCAACATTTGCAATATTATTGGAAATAACCTTTTGTCGAAATGTAGAAGCGTCAATTGTGCGTTCCATCATCTGAAGACTCGGTTTATTCCACAAAACCATAGGATTTACCCACTTTCAATAGAAGAATAATATTAATGTATTCCACAAAACAAATTCTTTTCCTTCTTTTAAAAGCCCTTTTTATGAAAAATTAACATAGAATTTTGTCTTTTATTGTAACTTAACGACCAGTATTAGTTTCTACAAATTTCGCGTTTATCGCAATAAGCAAAAAGCCCTATCTTTCGATAGGGCCTACTTACACACAATTCTTATTCTTTTGTCATGCTTATACTTTAGCTTTGGTTAAACTTTGGATCAATTGATCATTAAGAATCTTGATATATGTTCCCTTCATCCCCAAAGAACGAGTCTCGATGACCCCTGCGCTTTCAAGCTTTCTTAGAGCATTTACAATAACGGACCGTGTAATGCCTACTCGATCAGCAATTTTACTAGCAACCAGCAAGCCTTCTTTGTCTTTCAACTCATCGAGAATATGATCGACCGCTTCCATTTCACTGTAGGATAACGAGTTGACGGCAACTTGTACGACCGCTTTGCTCCGCGCTTCGATCTCGATTTCTTCTGCTCTTTCACGCAAAATTTCCATCCCTACTACCGTGGATCCATATTCAGACATAATTAGATCGTCATCGATAAAAGGCTCCTCGGCCCGCGTCAACACTAGTGTCCCTAGTCGATCCCCGCCTCCGATAATAGGAATGATCGTGACCACCTTTTGTTCGAAAAAGGAATGGATCGTTCCCGTGAATCGGTGATAAGGACTATCCTCATCCAAATTGGATGAGGTCTCTTCGATTTTCTTGAGAATATTATTGTATTCTTCAGGCAACCGTCGATCTGTCGTAATCATTGTCTGGAGCTGCTCGGACTCGAATTCATCTGCAATCGCATACCCTAATATTTTGCCTTTTCGGCTGACAACAAATATATTGGCATCGATCAGATCCCTCAAAACCTCTGACATTTCCATGAAACTTACGGCATTCCCAGCTGCTTTTTGAAGCAATCGGTTCAGCCTTCTTGTTTTGGCTAGTAAACTCATTAACCTTGCCTCCCTAAAGATACCCCACAAAGTGAAGTCAATCACCGAAGCTCATTCCTATTACTTTGCGGGGGCCCCGGCTTCATACCCCACAAAGTGAAGCTAATCACCGAAGCTCATTCCTATTACTTTGCGGGGGCCCCGGCTTCATACCCCACAAAGTGAAGTCAAGCCTCATGCTTGTTCAACCTATAAAATATATTGACTCAAATCTCGATTCTGAGCGATATCCGAGATCTTATCTTTCACATACTCGGGCGTAATTACGATATGATCTAGTGAAATATCCGGCGCCTCAAACGAGAGATCCTCAAGAAGTTTCTCCAGAATCGTATGTAGACGTCGCGCCCCGATATTGTCCGTATTCTGATTAACCTCTGCCGCGATTTTGGCAATTTCCTCAATGGCTTCATCTGAGAACTCAACACGAATGCCCTCGGTCTCGAGCAAAGCTGTATATTGCTTCGTCAATGCATTTTGCGGCTCCCGTAAGATACGCACAAAATCATCCTTGGTTAAATTCGAAAGCTCAACCCTAATCGGAAATCTCCCTTGAAGCTCCGGTATGAGGTCAGAAGGCTTCACCGTGTGAAACGCTCCAGCTGCCACGAAGAGGACGTAATCGGTTTTGACAGGCCCATACTTCGTCATAATGGTCGAGCCTTCTACAATAGGTAATATGTCCCTCTGAACCCCCTCGCGAGATACATCGGGCCCAGATCCGCGTCCAGTACTTGCAATCTTATCGATTTCATCAATAAAGATGATCCCGGATTGCTCAGCGCGCCGCACAGATTCCTGAATGACTTCATCCATATCAAGCAGCTTCTGAGCTTCCTCCTGCAACAATACTTGCCGTGCTTCCTTGACCGTCAGTTTGCGTTTTTTAAATCGTTTGGGCATCAGGTTCCCGAACATCTCTTGCATGTTCATTCCCATCTGCTCATTGCCTTGACCTGCAAACATATCCATCATGGAAGGTGTGCTGTCTTCAATCTCAACCTCAATCGGGTCGGCTTCCAGCTCTCCGCGCAACAGCTTTTCTTTCAATTCGGCTCTGCGCTGCAGGAGGGATTGGTCGGTCTCTGTTGATTCTTGCTGGTTATTCGTATTGGATCCGCCGAACAACATTTCAAGCGGATTTTTCTGGGTTTTGGCACTCTTGGGAGAAGGAACCAGAATACTTACAATTCGATCATTAGCCAAGCCTTCTGCTTTATCTTTCAGCTTTTCCGTCTTCTCTGCTTTAACGATACGGATAGAAGTTTCTACTAGGTCCCGCACCATGGATTCTACATCTCGGCCAACATATCCAACTTCTGTAAACTTAGTCGCCTCAACCTTGATAAATGGAGCATTCACCAGCTTCGCCATGCGGCGAGCGATCTCTGTCTTACCAACCCCAGTCGGGCCCATCATCAAAATGTTCTTGGGAATAATCTCATCCCGGATTGATTCGTCTAATCGGTTGCGGCGATATCGGTTGCGAAGGGCAACAGCCACTGATTTTTTTGCTTTCTTCTGACCGACAATGTACTTGTCAAGCTCGGCAACAATTTGTCTCGGTGTCATTTCCGCTTTATTCATGGTCATGGTCAAGGTCTGCCCCCCAACTTTATGAAATCTCTTCCACAATAATGTTATGATTCGTAAACACACATATGTCCGCTGCTGTTTCTAAAGCTGCTCGTGCCATTTCTTTGGCTTCAAGATGAGTCGCATGCCGCTTCAAGGCGCGTCCAGCTGCCAGAGCGAACGAACCGCCTGATCCGATGGCTAGTATGCCGTCATCTGGTTCAATAATTTCCCCATTCCCAGATATAAGCAATAAATACTGTGCATCCATCACGATCATCATCGCTTCAAGACGTCGAAGCACTCGATCAGATCTCCAATCCTTTGCGAGCTCTACGGCAGCTCTTTGCAGATTGCCTTGATGCTCTTCAAGCTTTCCCTCAAACTTTTCGAATAAAGTAATGGCATCCGCTACAGAGCCTGCAAAACCTGCAACGACTTTACCGCGATACAGCCTGCGTACCTTTTTAGCCTGGTGCTTCATAACCATACTGTTCCCAAACGTTACTTGACCGTCCCCGGCTATAGCTCCCTTGCCCTCGTGCCGCACGGCAAAGATCGTCGTCGCATGAAAAGTGTCCATCGGTTCTTCCTCCCGGGGTTTCAAATTTGGGCTATCCTTAATGGATGCGTACAAACAAGAAACAGCACCAAGCGCATCGATCGGTTGCTGTTTCGGAATAACATATAATTGTCGGGATTACGGGTACGATGTATGCTGCTGCTGTTATTTATGAACTCACTTATCGTAACATATGGGACAGAGCAGACACAAGATTAATTGTGTATAGTTGATGAAAAATTCTGAATTGTTTCTAAAGCACGCTCAGCTAGTTGCTCATTTTTCAACTTTTTATTGCGAATGCGTTCCCCTGTTGGCGGAAGTAGACCGAAATTAGCATTCATCGGTTGGAAATGATCGGGATCTGCCGATGTAATGTAATGAGCCATACTGCCAAGCGTCGATTGCAGAGGAAGCGTCAAACAATCCTGGCCTTTAGCCATCCTCCCGGCGTTCAGACCAGCAATAAGACCAGAAGCAGCAGATTCGACGTATCCTTCCACCCCAGTCATTTGTCCTGCGAAAAACAAATCATCTCTTTTGACGAATTGATAAGTTGGGCGCAGCAGCCTTGGTGAGTTAATAAAAGTATTACGGTGCATGACCCCATAACGAACGAATTCCGCATTCTCAAGTCCCGGAATCAGGGAGAATACACGTTTTTGCTCCCCCCATTTGAGATGGGTCTGGAATCCAACCAAATTGTACAACGTGCCGGCAGCATTATCCTGACGGAGCTGAACGACGGCATAAGGCAATTTACCCGTGTGCGGATTGACAAGCCCTACCGGTTTCATTGGACCGAATAAGGCGGTCTGCTTGCCTCGTCTCGACATCACTTCTATGGGCATACAGCCTTCAAAGTAAATTTCTTTCTCGAATTCCTTAACAGGTGCGGTTTCTGCCGAGATGAGCGCATCGTGAAACACGTTGAATTCTTCTTCAGTCATTGGACAATTCAAGTAAGCTGCCTCACCCTTGTCGTATCTGGAAGCCAGATACACCTTGCTCATGTCAATGGAATCCTTCTCTACAATTGGCGCAGCTGCATCATAGAAGTACAAATACTCCTCACCCATAAGCTGTTTCAACTGCTCGGCTAGATCTGGAGAAGTAAGCGGTCCTGTTGCCACGACTGTAATTCCTTCTAACGGCAATTCACGAAGTTCCTCATTCCTAACTTCAATAAGAGGATGCTCCTTAAGGGTCGAGGTTACTTCTCCAGAGAAACCATCCCGATCAACAGCCAACGCGCCTCCAGCAGGAACAGCATGTTTGTCGGCGCAAGCGAGAATTAGCGAGTTCAAACGCCGCATCTCTTCTTTAAGTACACCCACTGCATTCGTAAGTCCATTCGCCCTCAGCGAGTTACTGCACACTAATTCCGCAAACTGATCAGAAATATGTGCAGGTGTCTTACGAACAGGTCTCATTTCGTACAAAATCACCGGAACTCCTTGCTGGGCGATTTGCCATGCGGCTTCGCTTCCTGCAAGTCCCGCTCCGATGACGGTTACTTTCTTCATTTGTTCTTCCACTTCCTTACCTCCACTAGGCTGCTGCGAAAAATGGAAAACTACTCACCGCATATAGTTCTTCACTATAAGCAACCCTTTTCTCGCAGCCAGCCTCTTCTTCAATAGTCAGCGTCACCCTCGTCTTCATCTTGGATGACCTCTTCTTTGTGAGAACAAACCGTACAGTTATAATGGGTGCCCGTCTTGTTCGTCTTCTCGATCATCAAGCCTCCGCACTCCGGACACGGCTTCTCAACCGGTTTGTCCCAGGAGACAAAGTCACATCCCGGATATTGATCGCAGCCGTAGAAAATGCGCCCTTTTTTGCTGCGCCGTTCGATTACTTTGCCTTCCTTGCACTTCGGACAAGTAACCCCAATTTCTTTGACGATCGGCTTAGCGTTGCGACATTCCGGAAATCCTGTACAAGCTAGGAACTTACCGAATCTCCCCATTTTGATCGCCATGAATCGACCGCATTTATCACACGCAATATCCGTGATCTCGTCTTGTATTTCGACTTCCTTCATTTCTTCTTCGGCGAATTCCAATCGCTTTTCGAAAGTGGTGTAGAATTCATCCAACACATTAACCCAATCTACTTTCCCCTCTTCAACATGGTCAAGTCCTTCTTCCATGTGAGCAGTGAACTCGACGTTCAAGATCTCAGGGAAAAATTCAACCATCAGTTGAATAACAAGACCGCCTAATTCCGTTGGAATGAACTTCTTCTCTTCCATGGCAACGTAGCCGCGTTTTTGAATCGTCTCTAATGTCGGAGCATACGTACTTGGACGGCCGATGCCCATCTCTTCCAAAGCTCTTACAAGCCTTGCTTCAGAATAACGCGGCGGCGGTTGAGTGAAATGCTGCTTCGGATCGATCTGTTTGTTCGATAACTTATCCTTCACCTTCAGCGGTGGCAACATTTTATCGTCTTCAACGACAACATCATCGGTTCCTTCTACATACACCTTCATGAAGCCAGGGAATTTCACTTTCGAGCCGACAGCTCGGAACATAACATCGCCTGCAGCGATATCCACAGTCATGGTGTCCAGAACTGCTGAAGCCATTTGACTCGCTAGGAAACGTTCCCAAACAAGCTTATACAATCGATATTGATCGCGGCTTAAGTAGCTCTTCATCTCATCAGGAGACTTCAAAATGGACGTGGGGCGGATTGCTTCATGCGCGTCCTGGGCGTTAGCATTCTTCTTCAGATACACTCTTGGTGTTTCCGGATAATAGGCAGCCCCATAGGATTGTTCTATATATTCCTTCGCTTCTTCTTGTGCGACCGGAGATATACGAGTTGAATCCGTACGCATATAAGTAATAAGCCCGACTGTGCCTTCTTTTCCCAACTCCACACCTTCATAAAGCTGTTGAGCGATTTGCATCGTCTTGGCAGCGCGGAAGTTCAGCTTGCGGGCCGCTTCTTGCTGCAAGGAGCTCGTGATAAAAGGCGGAGAAGGATTCCGTAACCGTTCCTTTTCCTTCACATCCGTAACTAGGAACTTCTGCTTGTCAAGGGCCTGAAGAATACCTTGTACCTCAGACTCATTCGTAAGCTCCTTCTTCTCTCCGTGAATCCCATAAAACTTAGCCTCGAACTCGGCATTGTTTATCCCTAGCTTAGCCGTGATCGACCAATACTCTTCGGGGATGAATTCCTCGATCTCATTCTCACGATCAATAATTAGCTTTACGGCAACAGATTGCACACGACCGGCCGATAGCCCCTTCTTCACCTTTTTCCAAAGCAATGGGCTAATCTTATACCCCACCAGACGATCTAGAATCCGTCTTGCTTGCTGAGCATTAACAAGATCCATGTCAATCGGGCGAGGTGTCTTGAAGGCATCCTTTACCGCTTGCTTCGTAATCTCATTAAATACAACCCGGCATGCCTCGTTCTCTTCCAGCTCCAAGTAATGTGCAAGATGCCAGGCGATTGCTTCCCCTTCGCGATCCGGGTCAGCTGCGAGATATATTCTTTTTACTTTTTTACTCGCGTCTTTTAATTCTTTTAAGATCGTGCCTTTGCCCCGAATTGTAATATACTTGGGTTCGAATTTATTGTCTACTTCAACACCGATCTGGCTTTTAGGAAGGTCCCGAATATGACCCATGGATGCTTTTACAATGTATTTACTTCCTAAATATTTGCCGATCGTCTTAGCTTTCGCTGGTGATTCCACAATGACTAACGAATCTGCCATAGGTTCGTCCTTCCCCCTCATAGTTCACAACCTCATAGCAGAAAGGAATCTCTCCTACATTCGTACGAAGGTTGGACCGGGTAGTTGCTGAATCTGCTTTAACATTGTTAAAGATAACAGAACTGTGTGCATTTGTCCAAACGCAAATCCCGTAAGCTCCAGTAAACGGTCAATCGAGATGGGCTCCCAGCTAATATGCTGCATCAGCAAAGCCTGGTCATTAGACAAATGAACGGTTCCTTGCGTGACCTCTTTAATAGAAGAAACAACTCCGCAGGATAACAAAGATCTATATTCTTCTAGAACATCTTCGGTGCAGGTTATCGGCTTGGCTCCTTGCTTGATTAGCGATAAAGCACCTGTACTTTTAGGAGAGGTGATTGGCCCTGGTACAGCGAAGACATCTCTTGAAGCATCTAAAGCTTGGTCTGCAGTTATTAAAGAACCGCTTCTCGCGGCTGCTTCAACTACGATCGTACCTAGACATAACCCTGCTATGATCCTGTTGCGTTGCGGAAATAATCCCGGGTGCATTGGGGTCCCAAGAGGAAATTCGGAGAGAATCAGCCCTTTTTCAGCTATTTGTGTGTAGAGTGCAGTATTTTCTGGCGGGTACACCACGTCCAAGGAGCACCCAAGCACCCCAATGGTAGAACCTGCTTCGTACTCCTTTAATGCCCCCTTATGGGCCTCGCTGTCTATACCTCGCGCCAGCCCGCTAACAACAGTCATTCCAGAGGCTGATAGCTCTTGAGCGAACTGAAAGGCTACTTTTTTCCCGTAAGCTGTTGGTGTTCTCGTGCCTACCATTCCAATACATGGCCGTTCAAGAAGCGAAACATTCCCTTTGAAGTATAGCAGCCATGGCGGCTGTGCGATTTGTTCCAACATCTCCGGATATGTGCTGTCCCATCGAGTAATGAAATTAATTCCCTTAGCTCGATAAGCTTCTAATCTAGTTTCTGCAAAATCGGATTCCTTTAGCAAAGAAATGATTCGCTCTGCCTGGGAAAGCTTGATATCCAAAGCAAGAAGCTGCTCAGGCACCAAGTCTAACAATTGATGCAGGGAAGGAAATCGCGTTGTGAGCTTATGAATCGTTCTCCATCCGATTCCAGGCATTTCGTGCAGGGCGAATAAGTAAGTTCGGTTATCCATTAGTATATAGCCTCCTTTAAGCGGTTACAAGTCAACATCTCTCTAGCCTGTCAGTGTCTGGATATAGAAAACTCCCAGAAATAAAAAAACAACCTCCCAATTCCTTGTTCAGGAAATGGAAGGTTGCTTACCTTCTCAGACGTACTATTAATGAGTCTTACATTTTTCTAGCAAGCCTTTTTCTTCTAATACACTAACAAGTGTGGAGCCCATATCGGATGGTGTTGGAGCAACCTTGATCCCGCAAGCTTCCATAGTAGCCACTTTCTCTGCCGCAGTACCTTTACCACCAGAGATAATAGCGCCGGCATGTCCCATACGTTTACCTTCTGGAGCAGTTTGGCCGCCAATGAAACCAACAACAGGCTTCTTCATGTTCGCTTTTACCCACTCCGCTGCTTCCTCTTCGGCTGTTCCACCAATCTCACCGATCATGATTACAGCATATGTGTCAGGGTCTTCATTGAACAATTGCAGAATATCGATGAACTCGGAGCCCTTAACTGGGTCGCCGCCGATACCAACTGCGGAGGATTGTCCAATACCGCGAGTAGTAAGCTGATGAACCGCTTCATATGTGAGCGTGCCAGAACGAGATACTACGCCTACATGGCCTTTTGTATGAATGTAACCAGGCATAATCCCGATCTTACATTCATCCGGAGTAATAACTCCCGGACAGTTAGGTCCGATCAAACGGGTTCTCTTGCCTTCCATGTAACGACTAACGTTAACCATATCAAGAACAGGAATACCTTCCGTGATACAGATCGCCAAATCCAGATCCGCGTCCACAGCTTCCATTATCGCATCTGCTGCAAATGCAGGCGGAACATAGATTACAGACGCTGTTGCGCCAGTTGCTGCCTTTGCCTCAGCTACCGTGTTAAATACAGGCAGTTGAACTGTAGATCCGTTCTCCAAAGTAATATCGACGGTAGTACCGCCCTTACCCGGTGTCACGCCACCCACCATTTGAGTACCGTAATCAAGTCCGCCCTTCGTATGGAACATCCCTACGGAACCTGTAATCCCTTGTGTTATTACTTTTGTATTTTTATTGACCAAAATACTCATTCGAGTTCATCTCCTCTCTCAAATTACTTCACGAGTGCTACGATTTTTTGTGCGCCGTCAGACATCGAATCAGCAGCAACAATATTCAAACCGGATTCATTCAAAATTTTCTTACCGAGAGCAACGTTCGTACCTTCCAGACGCACTACGAGCGGACGGTCAAGGCCGACTTGCTTAGCTGCTTCAACCACGCCATTAGCGATTACATCACATTTCATGATGCCGCCGAATATGTTAACGAAAATCCCTTTAACTTTGGAGTCCGACAATATAATCTTGAACGCTTCTGTTACTTTCTCAGTCGTAGCGCCGCCGCCAACATCTAGGAAGTTCGCAGGCTCGCCGCCGAAATATTTGATAATGTCCATCGTAGCCATGGCAAGACCTGCGCCATTAACCATACAACCGATGTTTCCATCTAATGCTATGTAGCTCAGATCGAACTTCGATGCTTCAATCTCCTTAGCATCTTCTTCTTCCAGGTCACGCAATTCAACAATGTCTTTATGACGGAACAAGGCGTTGGAATCAAAGTTCAGCTTGGCATCAAGCGCCATAACTTCGCCGCTTCCAGTTACAACTAGCGGATTAATCTCGGCAATCGAGCAATCTTTTTCGATGAAAGCACGGTACAGAGCTGTCATGAATTTAACTGCTTTGTTAACCAATTCATTAGGGATTTTGATCGCATAAGCTAATTTGCGAGCTTGGAAAGCTTGCAAGCCAACAGCAGGATCAATAACTTCTTTGAAGATTTTCTCTGGCGTATGAGCGGCTACTTCTTCAATCTCTGTTCCGCCCTCTTCTGATGCCATCATAACAACGCGACCAGTTCCGCGGTCTACTACTAGACCGATATAATATTCCTTCTTAATATCGCAGCCTTGCTCAATCAATAGACGCTTAACTTCTTTACCTTCAGGTCCCGTTTGGTGAGTCACCAAGGTTTTGCCGAGAATCTGGCTTGCGTACTCGCGCACTTCATCAATGCTCTTAGCTACTTTTACACCGCCAGCTTTACCGCGTCCGCCCGCGTGGATCTGAGCCTTAACGACAACAACCGCAGTTCCTATTTGCTTAGCTGCCTCGACAGCTTCTTCAACGGAAAAAGCTACTTTGCCTTGTGGAACAGCAACTCCATATTGTCTCAGGAGTTCTTTTCCTTGATACTCATGGATATTCATTCTCGAATCCTCCTATCAAATATGTTGCAGAATCAAGCACAAACAGAATTACCGTTCTTAAGAGCGGCAAAAAGTTTGGCGTAGAAATATCAGATAAGGATGAACTATATACTTTCTGATATTGTGAAAAAAGAATTCAAAACCGGTACTGCTGCCTGTCGGTTAAAAACCAAAATTGCTTATGTTATAACCCCTTGGATCGCATGGATGGCAGCAAGGAAACCTAAGCACGAGCATAAACAATACGCTGCCTAATGGGCAGTAACCGTTCAGCGTTGAAATATCGGACTAGGATAAATATTCATCCAATCAGATATTCTAAAAAACCTTACCTATTGTACCACTTTTCCTCGACAATTTCCTGCTTTTTTTCATAAAATCGAGTATTTTTTTGATGTAAATGACGGATGAACAAGAAAACACTCGATTTTTCTAATTGCTCAGGAAATATTTTTTGTAAAACTGGTCATGTTTCTATACGTCATTTGTCTCGATACAAGTATTTCCTTCCCCGGTTAGATTTACCCCAAGTTTGGTCCAATGACGAACTCCGAAATGTAAGTTTACAAACCTTGATGGCAGGATTTTTAATTGAAATCGAGAATTATTAAATATATGGAACATAAGGAAGCACCTTTTTCCAATATGACGGCACAGCCTTCGGTTTATTCTGGAATGCTGGGTCAGACAATGGAGAGAGGTGTTTTTGTATTGTATGGAAAGGTGATCGGAGCATGTTTGGCAGGAATAGAAGGCAGTCTGATCGAGGTGGAAGTGAATTTGAGCAGCGGATTACCGCAGATGACTATCGTGGGGCTGCCAGACTCGGCTGTTCGTGAATCAGTGGAACGAGTCCGAGCCGCGATTAAAAACTGCGGATTCCGTTTCCCTATGGAAAGGATTACGGTCAATCTCGCTCCCGCTGACGTCCGAAAAGAAGGTGCTTCCTTTGACCTCGCCATTGCTTTAGGCATTATTGCTACAAGCGGTCAATTAGCTTCAGAAGGTATGGAGAAATGCTTAGTAGCTGGTGAGTTGGCGTTGGATGGGAGTCTTCGGCCGATACCTGGTGTATTATCGATGGTGGATGCCGCGAAGAGCAATGGACTGACACATGTGCTCATCCCCCATCACAATGTGCCTGAAGCACAGTTAATTGATGGAATCGCGGTGATAGGACTGAGACATCTGAATGAACTGAAGGCATTCAGCGAGGCGGGAATCCTTTATGCTGCTAATCATTTGAATGAGGCGGGTCATCAGAATGTCGAAGAGAGCATGAATAAGGGTGGAGTGCCAGCTGGATTGGAACTGACAGAAGACTATGTGGATGTGCGCGGACAGCATCATGCGAAACGAGCGCTGCTGGCAGCCGCCACAGGCATGCATAACATCATCGTAGTTGGACCTCCAGGGTCAGGGAAGACGATGCTTATCAGGCGACTTTCCTCTATTCTCCCCTCTCTAACTGATCAGGAAGCATTAGAAGTAACCAAGATCTATAGTGTCGCTGGCGCGATCAAGGACCGCAATCAATTCATTCGTGTTCGACCGTTTCGCTCCCCGCATCACACAATCTCCACAGGAGGGCTTATTGGTGCAGGCTCAATTCCTAAGCCGGGTGAAATAAGTCTGGCTCACAAAGGAGTACTGTTCCTGGATGAGCTGCCTGAGTTCCCGCGCTATGTATTAGAAGCGATGCGTCAGCCTCTCGAGGATCGGCGAGTTACGATCAGCAGAGCAAAAGCGGTCTTCACATTCCCCGCCCATTTCATTCTGGCGGCTTCGATGAATCCGTGTCCTTGCGGATTCTGGGGCAACGATTCAGACTCCACATCGTGCACTTGCAGCCCCTTGAAGATCCAGAATTATCGAGCAAGATTATCCGGACCGCTGCTGGATCGAATCGATATGCATGTTGAGGTGCCGCGCGTTGACAGAAAGACATTAACCGATTCTAAACAGGGCTTGTCTTCGACGGAGATGCGTCAGAGCATGGAAGTGGCGCTGGAACGGCAAAAGCACCGTTATAAGCATAGCAACATCAGGTTCAATGGCGAATTATCGGGAAGGTTGTTAAGAGAGGTGTGCTCCATCCCTCCTGATGCGGAGCAACTGCTGCTGCAGTCCTTTGATTTGCTCGGATTAAGCGTCCGCGCCCATGATCGCATCCTGAAGATGGCCAGAACACTTGCGGATCTAGGGGATAGTGATCGGATTCAGGCGGAGCATATTGCTGAGGCCATTCAATATAGAAGCTTGGATAAAAAGTGGCTGTAAAGGAGGACAGTTAGAAAATGAGACAAAGGGAAGATTAAGAGAACTTATGTCCTCTATTCTTCCCTTTGACCGTTTTTTTGCATAAATAAGGGATCTTAGGTCACCAAAATCAAAAAATAGCCTTTTATTTGGTAGCTTGCTCGAAAATAGGGACCCTTGGTCCCATATTTCAGCCTATTCCTCAGCTCTCGTTGGGATAAGTGACATTTTGTCCCTTATCTCTTGCAGCTATTAGAAGGCTTCAGGGATATGATCCAAGCTCACAAGTGTACCTTCCGGTTGAAAAGTTACACAGATCACATCAAATCGTATCGGAACGGATTCTCCCTTTTGCTTCATGTACACGTACACTTGTGCAAGCTCCCGGACTTTCCTCTGCTTGCGAGCATCTATGGATTCTTGGGCCGATCCGAACGTTCCTGTATTCGTTCGCGCTCTTACTTCGACGAAAACAAGCGCTTCACTATACTCCGCCACCAGATCAAGTTCTCCGCTCCTGCAGCGCCAATTACGCTCGACGATACGGAAGCCTTGTTGAGTCAAAAAATCAGCAGACAGCTGTTCACCAAGAGCACCAAGCTCCTTTCGGGAAAGCCGTTTCGGAAGAATCAAGAGTCCGTCCTCCTGTTCCTGGCTCTTTGATCCGAGCGATAGATGAAGCTTAGCACCTCAGCAACGAGCTGATACAGCTCAGGAGGGATCTCCTGATTGAGATCCAGCTTCGATAATACTTCAACCAATGAGGGATCCTCTTGTAGAGGAATTCCATGCTCCTTGGCCTTTTTCATAATCTCTTCGGCTATGACTCCCTTACCTTTGGCCACTACAACTGGTGATGCGTTGGTCTCTGGTGAATAGCGGAGTGCGACCGCTTTCTTCGGTTGAGATGGCTTGGAATCTTTCATACGCGAACATCCACTCCCCGGTACGGCTTGATGTGATACGCAGCCGCCGCTGATTTGGGGCTTCGTTGTGCGGTTTCTTCTTGAACTGGCCCTTCGGCAGAAGGAGCTTGCAGCTCAGGGAAAGGTGCGCAGCGCATAGTTACAAGCGTATACCCGGAATTATCCAACCCAGCTTCGATTTCATCACGGTACTTCTCGATGAGGTTATTCATAAAGGGATGATCGTTATGAATCTGAAGCTGTACTTTGCGATCGTACACTTGCACATCTACTAATGTATCGCCGATGGATTTCATACGGAGATCGAACAGAAGTCGACAGTTATGAGCATCAATCTCGCCTTTCTTCCCTTTGCGGGATTGCACATGAATCGAGGCTGTCTGTTCGCCTTCTCCATTATGAAACGGGACGAATAATGTAATATGGGAGAATACGGCGCTGCGGTCGGGAGTCAGCAGCAATTGCTGACCTGTAATGTTTTGCAGCGCCTGCTGCACTTGCTCTTTCACCGCAGGCGGTAAGCCATCCGTATCCGCCAATTGCAGCAGGACACTCTTCAGCGTGTCCGTGAAAGGCTTCTGAGCGGCGCTGTCTGGTCTTTCCTGGGCATCCAAAGGCCCGCCAGGAAGGACGAACTCTGTTCCGCCGATCTTCACTAGCGTGCCGCTGTCTGCTTCTCGGAACAAGCTCTTGGCGACAGCGTGCTCGTGCTCTACCCCGACAGCCTTAAGCAGTCGGGGGATCCATTCCGGCGCGGCCGCAGGCCTAGCCGGAGGCGGCTCCGCTGCGGCGGC
>FWWL01001619.1_pt1 | contig 52038 bp, 47 predicted proteins | sample 2228331 | NCBI WGS metagenome assembly FWWL01 (sample SAMEA103939775, study PRJEB20133) | metagenome | reverse complement strand
GGGTAGCGGGGGTCCGGACGGTAGCGGTCAAAGGTGGCCCCCCCAAAAGCGGGGGAGGGGGCGGGGGCGGGCTCTGCCGCGGCCGGAGTGGCGGCAGGCGCGCCAAGCGGCGGTTCGGCCGCGCCATCCTTCGCCAATCCGCGCCGCAGCGCGCGCACGGCAAAGCCGGTATCTTCCTCGCCATAGCCCGGCTCGCCGGTGCCAGCCTCGGGCGAGCGCCAGTGGCTCACCGATGGGCCATCGCTCGCCGGTTCGGGCGCCGGCTGCGGGGCGGGCGGCGGGGGTGGGGGCGGTGACGGTTGCGGGGCCGGGGTTGGCGCCGCGGCCGGAGGCAGGGCGCTTTCGGCGGGTTCCTGAAACCAGCTGTGCTTGCACTTGGCGCAGCGCACGGTGCGGCCCTCGCTGCCGACGGCGGTGTCGGGCACGGCATAGCGGGTGCTACAGGCGGGGCACACGATGATCATTTCACCCGAAAGCATGAATCACCGCGCCCCCGCGCACAAGAGCGCAGGGAGCCGTCAAGGGCATTTACCCGCTGTTTTCCACATTGCGGGGGCAAAATCGGGTGATGGGGCGCACTCTTTGCAGCTTGCGGCTTTTCCGCACCCCGCCCCGCTGTTAGGTGCGGCGCATGAGCGACAACCTCGCGGGCCATGTGAAATTCGACAATGTCGGGCTGCGCTACGGCACCGATCCCGAGGTGCTGAGCGACCTCAGCTTCACCCTGTTCCCCGGCAGCTTCTACTTTCTCACCGGCGCGAGCGGGGCGGGCAAGACCAGCCTCTTGAAGCTGCTCTACCTCGCCCAGCGGCCCTCGCGCGGGGCGATCCGGATGTTCGGGCAGGATCTGGTGACGATGCCGCGCGATCGCCTGCCCGATCTGCGCCGCCGCCTTGGCGTGGTGTTCCAGAACTTCCGCCTCGTCCCCTACCTCACCGCCTTCGACAATGTCGCGCTGCCGCTGCGGCTGGCGGGGACGGAGGAGAAGAAGGTGGTAAGGGCGGTGGGCGACATGCTCGACTGGGTGGGTCTCTCGCACCGCGCCCATGCCGTGCCGCCGACGCTGTCGGGCGGAGAGCAGCAGCGCGTCGCCATCGCCCGCGCAGTGATCGGGCGGCCCAAGATGCTGATCGCCGACGAGCCGACCGGCAACGTCGACCCGGACATGGCCTTGAAGCTGCTGCGCCTGTTCGAGGCGCTGAACAACCGCGTGGGCACCACGGTGGTGGTTGCGACCCACGATGTCCACCTGCTCAAGAAGGTGCCGGATTCGCTGATCATGCGGCTCCACAAGGGCCAGCTGTCCGATCCCACCGGCGCGCTGCGCTATCCGCCGCGGGTGTCGGGGGTGAGCGCCGCGCCATGAGCAGCCTGCCGCCGCTCCCTGCCGGGCCCGATGCGGACGAGACCGAGGAGGGCGCCGCGCTCGCAGCGCCGCTGCCGCAGCGTCCGCTTGGGCGGGCGGCGGCACGGCTACTGCCGCCCGCGCGCCTGACCGGCCCGATCCCCTGGGTGATCGCGATCCTTATCGCGCTGGTGGTGATCGCTGCCGCCGGGGGGCTTGCCTTCGCCAACCTCTCCGCCAGCGCCAATGCCGGGCTGTCGCGCGCGGTGAGCGTGCAGGTGATCGAGCCCAATCCCGATCTGCGCGAGGCGCGCGGGCAGGCGGCGGTCGATGTGCTGGCCGGGCTGGAGGGCGTCACCGCGGTGCGCCTGCTGCCCGAGGCTGAGCTGGTCGCCATGCTCGAACCCTGGCTGGGCGCGGGCGCGTCGTCGGGCGACGTGCCGATCCCGGCGCTGATCGATGTCGAGCTGTCCACCACGGCGGACGCCGACGATGTCGCCCGGATCGAGGCCGCGCTCGCGGCGCAGGTGCCGGGCGCGCGGGTCGATGCGCAGGGCGATTTCCTGAAGCCCGTGGCCGATGCGCTCGCGGCGATGCAGTGGATGGCGCTTGCCCTGATCGTGCTGGTCGCGCTGGCGACCGCGGCGGCGGTGTGGCTGGCGGCGCGCAACGCCTTTGCCGGAGCGCGCGAGACGGTCGAGATCATGCACCTGCTCGGCGCGAGCGAGCGGCAGGTCAGCGCCGTGTTCCTGCGCGACGTGCTGCGCGAGGCGATCTTCGGCGCGCTGGTCGGCACCGGGCTGGGGGCGGCGGCGGTGTGGCTGCTCGGCCAGCAATTCGCGGCACTCGGCAGCGCGATGGTGAGCGGCGGCGGGCTGACGCTCGGCGACTGGCTGGTGATCGCGGCGATCCCGCTCGCCGGCGTGCTTCTTGCGCTGATGACCGCGCGGATCACCATTGCGCTTGCCTTGCGGGACATGCTTTAGGCGACGCGTGATGATCCGGCGTCTGTTCTCTGTGTTGTTCCTCGTGTGGGCGCTCGGCTTCGTGTGGTTTGCCGTGATGCTGCCGCAACCGGCCGGAGACGGGGTGAGAACCGACGCGGTGATCGTGCCGACCGGCGGAGCCGGGCGCATTCCGCGCGGGCTGGCGGTGCTGGACGAAGGCCTGTCCCGCAAGATGTTGGTCAGCGGCGTCGACCGCGAGGTGCGCCCGCAGGAATTCGCCGCCCAGTTCGGCGTCTCCCCGCAGCGCATGGCCTGCTGCGTGACGCTCGGCTTCGCGGCAGTCGACACCCGCTCCAACGCTGCCGAAACGGCCAAATGGGTGGCGCAGAACGAGGTGCGCTCGCTCCGGCTGGTAACCACCGACTGGCACATGCGCCGCACTGCGAGCGAGCTTGATCGCGCGCTGCCCGATCATGTCACCGTGATCCGCGATGCCGTGCCCTCACAACCCGATTTCGGCACGCTGTTTCTCGAATATCACAAGCTGATCGCCAGCCGCGCGGCGGGGCTGGCGGACCTTTGAGCGGGCTCGTCGCCGCGCTGCGCAGCCTGGCCTTCTACGTGCTGTTCTATGGCGGCAGCGCGTTGCTGGTGATCGCCTCGGTGGTGGCGGTAACGGCGAAGCGGCGCTGGTTGCGCGGGATCGTCGGGCGCTGGGGCCGCTGGCACCTGTGGTGCGTGGAGCATCTGCTCGGCATCGAGGTGGTGCTCGATGGCGAACTGCCGCAGGGCCCGGTGCTGATCGCGGTCAAGCACGAGGCCTTCTTCGAGGCGATCGACACCCCGCGTCTGTTCGCCCATCCCGCCGTCTTCGCCAAGCAGGAACTGTTCCGCATCCCCGGCTGGGGCTATTCGGCGCTGGTCTATGGCCTCATCCCGGTGGCGCGCGGCGACGGCGCCAAGACCCTGCGCCAGATGCTCGCGCTGGCCAAACAGCGGGTCGCGGAGGGCCGCCCGCTGGTGATCTTCCCCGAGGGCACCCGCGTCCCCCACGGCACACGGCCCCCGCTGCAGGCGGGCTTCGCCGGGCTCTACAAGCTGCTGCGCCTGCCCGTGGTGCCGATCGCGGTGGACAGCGGGCGGCTCTATCACCGCCCCGTCAAGCGGCCCGGACGGATCACTTACAAGGTCGGCGACACGATCCCCGCCGGCCTCCCCCGCGGCGAGGTGGAGGCGCGGGTCCACGCGGCGATCAATGTGCTGAACGGGTAGGGGGCGGGGGCTGAAGTCCGCTTTCGGGTTTGCTGGAGCGTGGCCTGAATGACCGCAAGTGGGTGGTTTTCGGACATCAGCCGTATCGAGAACGACTGCGTTGTGGCACGTAGATTTTACGCTATTATAACGTGATGGCCCAGTGGAAGTTCCAGCTTTGTCCTAACGAGAAAAACGTGATCGGCAAAGGTTTCCGAATGGACCCTGCTGGCCAAAAAGTTGAGAATGAAGTGAATGATGCTTTAAGTTATCCCTTCCGATTTCATGGCGTGAACAAATTAGTCATTAAGATCGGTAAATCTCCCGTGGATTCACCTGATTACGTCGAAATGTTAGGTGTGGGAGTAAAGCAATATCCTGACTTTTGCGCTCAATCTTATCTACAGAAAGGCGGATATGAACGACGCGAAGAATTGATCCAAATCTGCAAGTCAGTCTTTGGATGGTTTTTGCATAATTTTGACGATGCAGATTTTGCGGAAAAGGCCGCCGCAAGGTTGGGATGGGAATTGGGCTAGCCATCCCCGAACTCAATCCATTGCAAATGTCCGCTTCGGGGTCGTTTTGCGAATTTCCGCTTTTGGCAATTCCAGCGCCGAACCCGCCATTCCGCCGCCACAGTCGAACCTCGCCCGTCAAGCGCCCGCTGGGCCAACCGGCTTTCCTACTCGCGTCCGACCTGTCAGCTTCGCCGAATGACCTGCCCCAAGCCCTTTTCCGCCGTCACGAATGGCCGTTCGCAGGCGGATTTGGCGCAGGGGAAAGTTTATCCCCTGGACAGTGTCTCATGTGTCTCCAACACGGCGGCGGAGGGGCGCTTTGCTACGCGCCGTGTTCGCGCCCGAAATCGGGGCGTTCGTCGTCCTGGCCCTGCTCGATCACCGCACGGCGGATGGCGCGGGTGCGGGTGAAAAGGTCGAACAGTGCGTCGCCATCGGCGGAGCGGATCGCGCGCTGCATCGCGGTGAGATCCTCGGTGAAGCGCCCGAGCATCTCCAGCACCGCGCCCTTGTTGCTGAGGAACACGTCGCGCCACATGACGGGGTCGGAGGCGGCGATGCGGGTGAAGTCGCGAAAGCCCCCGGCGGAATATTTGATGACCTCGCTCTGCGTCACGTCCTCGAGATCGCTGGCGGTGCCGACGATGGTGTAGGCGATGAGGTGCGGGATGTGGCTGGTGACGGCGAGGACGAGATCGTGGTGCGCGGCGTCCATCAGTTCGACCTTGGAGCCCAGCTGCGCCCAGAAGTCCGACAGGGCTGCGAGCGCGGCCGGGTCGCAGCCTTCGGGCGGGGTGAGGATGCACCAGCGGCCCGCGAACAGTGTGGCGAAGCCTGCGTCCGGCCCGCTCTGCTCGGTGCCCGCGACGGGGTGGGCGGGGATGATGGTGGCGTTCGGCAGCGCCTCGGCCAGCGCGGCGGCGACCGCAGCCTTGGAGGAGCCGACGTCGCTGACGATGGCGTGCGGAGCGAGGCCCGGGGCGATGGCGCGCGCCGCCTCGCCCATCGCGCCGACGGGGACGCAAAGGATCACCAGGTCGGCGCCTGCCACGGCGGCCTCGGCAGTCTCGGCGATGGTGTCCGCCAGCCCGCGCTCCGCTGCCCGCGCCCGGACGGCGGGGTCGCGGTCCCAGCCGGTGGTCGCGATGTGCGGGGCGCGCGCCTTGATGGCGAGCCCGATCGACCCGCCGAGCAGGCCGAGGCCGATGATCGCGACCGAGCGGATGGTCATGCCACCTCTCCGCACAGCCGTCGCAGCGTGGCGATGACGTCGCTGGTCGCTGCGGTGGTGCCGATGGTGATGCGCAAGGCATTCGGGAGGCCTTGGGAGGGCAGGTGGCGCACGGCGTATCCGGCCTCGGCCAGCGCCTCGAGCGCCTCGGTGGCGGTCACCGCGCCCTCGAAGTGGACGAGGAGGAAGTTGGCTTCGCTGGGCGAGGCCGAGATGCCATGGTTGCCGAGGCCCGCGATGGCCTCGGCCAGCCGCGCGCGCTCGCGGGTGTTGTGTTCGCGGCTGGCGGCAACGAAGCCTTTGTCACCGAGCGCCGCAAGCGCGGCCTTCTGCCCGCTCACCGAGACGTTGAACGCGCCGCGCAACCGGTTGACGAGGTCGATGAGGTGCGCCGAACCGGTCACCCAGCCGACCCGCTCCGAAGCGAGGCCATAGGCCTTGGAGAAGGTGCGGCTGACCAGCACGTTCTCGTGCGCGGCGGCGAGCCGAAAGGCGGCGGTCTGGTGCGCAGGATCGACATACTCGCCGTAGGCCTCGTCCACCACCAGCAGCACGTCGGACGGGAGCCCTGCGTGGAGGCGGGCGACCTCGGCGGGGGGGAGGAAGGTGCCAACGGGATTGTTGGGGTTGTCGAGCAGCACCACCCGCGTGGCGGGGGTGACAGCGGCGAGCAGGTTGTCGACGTTCGCGCCGTGGCCCTCGGGCTCGGCGAACACCGGCGTCGCCCCCACCTTCTGCGCCAGCAGCGGGTAGAGCGAGAAGGAGTAGCGCGACATGACCACCGCGTCCCCCGGCCCGCATAGCGCCTGCACCGCGCAGTGCAGCAGCTCGCCGGAACCCGTGCCGCAGACGATCAGCGCGGGATCGAGGCCGTGCACCTGCGCGATCGCCTCGCGCAGGGCGCGCGCATCGGGATCGGGGTAGTCGGCGGCCACGTGCCCCTCGGCCAGCGCCGCGAGCGCCGCTGGGCTGGAGCCGAGCGGGTTCTCGTTCGCCGACAGCTTCACCAGCGGCTTGCCGCTCGCCGACTTGGATTTGCCGGGGACATAGGCGTGGATCGCGCTGATCCAGGGTTTGGGTTCGGGTCTGGACATGGGAGCTGCGCGATAGCCAGTTTGCGGGTGCGAATACAGCGCGAAAACGCGGGCGCGCCTGCTGTGCCGATTGACACGCGCGGGGGGCTACCCCAAGTCGCACGGCCAATGAACGCCGCGCCTCCCGTCTCCCCGGTCTACAAGGTCCCCCACCCCCTGCCGCTCGACAGCCGGCAGGTGCTTGAGGGCTGCGAGATCGCCTACGAGACCTATGGCACGCTGGCGGCGGACAAGGGCAACGCCGTGCTGGTCTGCCATGCGCTGACCGGCGACCAGTATCTCGCCAGCCCGCACCCGATCACCGGCAAGCCCGGCTGGTGGGAGCGGATGGTCGGCCCCGGCAAGCCGATCGACACCGATCGCCACTTCGTGATCTGCGCCAACGTCATCGGCTCCTGCATGGGTTCGAGCGGCCCCGCGAGCCTTGCCCCTGATGGCGCGCCTTACGCGATGCGCTTCCCCGTCATCACCATCCGCGACATGGTGAGGGGGCTGGTGGCGCTGCTCGACGGGCTCGGGATCGAGCGTCTGCACGCCGTCGTCGGCGGGTCGATGGGCGGGATGCAGGCGCTGAGCCTTGCCGCCAACTGGCCCCAGCGTGCCGCCCGCGTGCTGGTGATCGCCTCGACCGCGCGGCACTCGGCACAGAACATCGCCTTCCACGAGGTCGGGCGGCAGGCGATCATGGCGGATCCGGCGTGGAACGAGGGCGATTATTACGCCGCACCAGCCAAACCGGACAACGGCCTCGCCGTGGCGCGGATGGCGGCGCATATCACTTACCTCTCCGAAGCGGGACTGACCGAGAAGTTCGGTCGGCGTTTGCAGGACCGCGAGGCCAAGGGCTTCGGCTTCGATGCCGAGTTTCAGGTGGAAAGCTACCTGCGCTATCAGGGCAGCGGCTTCACCCGGCGGTTCGACGCCAATTCCTACCTCTATATCACCCGCGCGATGGACTATTTCGATATCGCCGAGGAGCATGGCGGCAAGCTGGCCGATGCCTTTGCGGGGACGCAGGCCCGGTTCTGCCTTGTCAGCTTCGATACCGACTGGCTCTATCCCACCGCCGAAAGCCGCCACATCGTCCATGCGTTGAATGCGGCGGGGGCGAAGGTCAGCTTCGTCGAACTTTCCGCGCCGCATGGGCATGACAGCTTCCTGCTCGAACACGACCAGCTCGACCGGGTGGTGAAGGGGTTCGTGGAATGAGCTTGCGGCCCGACCTTGCCGCGATCGCCGCCCATGTTGCGCCCGGCAGCCGGGTGCTCGACATCGGCTGCGGGGACGGGGCGCTGATGGCGGAGCTGGAAAGCGTCAGCGGCTGCGATGCGCGGGGGATGGAATTGGACGGCGCGCTGGTCGAGCGTTGCGTCGCGCGCGGCCTCAGCGTCGTGCAGGGCGATGCCAATCTCGATCTCGCCAACTACCCCGACAAGGCCTTCGACTACGCGATCCTCAGCCAGACGCTGCAGACGGCAACGCGGCCCGACCTGATGCTCGACGAGCTGCTGCGGGTGGGGCGGCGGGCCTTCGTGTCGTTCCCGAACTTCGCCCACTGGCGCACCCGCGCGGCCTTGCTGTTCGGAGGGCGGATGCCGGTCACCCGTGCGCTGCCGGTCAGCTGGTACGAGACCGAGAACATCCACCACGTCACGGTCGAGGACTTCCGCGACCTCGCCAAGCTCAAAGGCGCGCGGATCGAGCGGGCGTGGTTCTTCTCGAACGAAAAACAGATCGGCGCGCCAGCGGCTAACTGGCGCGCCGAATTTGCGGTGTTTGAATTAAGTAGGTGAGATCAACCAGCCCGGTGCAGCATGCACAGCTTGTGCCCGTCGAGATCGAGGACATAGCCGAGATTCAGCGTCCCCATCGCGCCGGTGCGCGGGCCCGGGGGGTCTTCGATCGACGTGCCGCCAGCAGCGACGGCGGCATCGTGGAAGGCCTGCACCTGTTCCAGACTGTCGCAGGCGAAGCCGATGGTCGATCCGTTGGCGACGCAGGCCTCGGCATCGTTGATCGGCTGGCTTATGGCAAAAATCCCGCCATTGTGGAACCAGAAGGCCCGCTTGTGGCCGGTCGCGGCTTCGTTGATATTGCCGGGGCTAGCGCCGAGGACCCCGAGGACGCTGTCGTAGAACGCCCTGGCGCGGTCGAAGTCGTTGGTGCCGACCATTACGTGACTGAACATGAAAGCCTGTCTCCTCTCATAAGACAGGTTGCGGATTAGGACGGATCGCCCGCACCCGCAACGCCGATTTCGGTAGCCACAGGTTCAGGTGGCAGGGCATAGGAGAGGCCATGCTCATGCCTCTTTTCGTCGCCGCGCTCGCGCTTCAGGATGCTCCGCCGCAGGCCGCGCCGCCGCCGCCCGCGCAGACCATCACGATCGACGAGCTTCCCGTCGCCGACGCGGCTGCCGCGCGCTGCGCGGTCGCCTATGCCACCATCGGCCAGTGGCAGAAGGCCGGCGATCCGCGCGGTGCGGGCTATCCCGAGGTCACCGCCAGCGGCGGACGCGAGTTTTTCGTGCGGGTGATGGCGCAGCTGATGGACACCGGCCTGACCCGCGAGAACATCGTGACGATCGCCGCCCGGGGGGTCGAGAGCAACAGCGGCCCCGACGGCGAACAGCGGGTCGCGCAGCTGATGCCGGCCTGCGAGCTGATGAAGTCTGCCGCGGGCCTGTAAATCCGGCAACATATCCCCGCACCCGCCGCGCGCGCTGCTGGATTCGCTGCGGCAGATGGGGCATGGGAAGGCCACCATGTGGCAACTTCATCAATTCCCGCTGTGCCCCTTCAGTCGCAAGATCCGGCTGCTGCTGAGCGAGAAGAACATCCCCTTCGATCTGCTGCGCGAGGACCCGTGGTCGGCCTCGGACATGTTCTTCAACCTCAATCCGGCCGGGCGCACCCCGGTGATCGTGAACCCTGAGAAGAACATCACCATCCCCGATAGCCGCGCGATCGCGGAATATTTCGAGGAGACGGTAGAGCGCAATCCGATGATCAACGGCACCGCCACCCAACGTGCCGAAATCCGGCGGCTGGTCGCGCTGTTCGACGAGAATTTCTACGCCGATGTCACAGCGCCGCTTTTGTCCGAGCGGATGAAGAAGCGCATCCTGCGTCAGCCGCCCGATAGCGGCGCGCTGCGCAATGCGATGAAGATGGCGCACGGGCATCTCGACTATCTCGACTGGCTGATCGACAATCGCCCCTGGGTGGCGGGATCGACCATGAGCCTCGCCGATCTGGCGGCGGCGGCGCAGATTTCGGTCGCGGATTATCTCGGCGGGATCGACTGGGCGGGGCACGAACAGTCGCGCGGCTGGTATGCCGTGTTCAAGAGCCGCCCGAGCTTCCGCCCGCTGCTGACCGAACGGATGGAGACGATCAAGCCGCCTGCGCATTACGCGCTCTTGGATGGGTAAGATCCTCGCTCACACGCCCTTCGGGCGCGTCGCTGCGGGCGGCCGGTAGGCCTTGCGGTTCATCTGTGATGAACCGATATAGTCCCTCCAAGAGAGGACGTTCTATGGATAACCCCGACCCCCGCACCATCACCGACGCCGAGTGGCGCGAAAAGCTCACCCCGATGCAGTATCACGTCCTGCGCGAGGCGGGGACGGAGCGCGCCTTCACCGGGGAATACGACAAGTTCTATGACGAGGGCGAATATCACTGCGCCGCTTGCGGCACGCAGCTGTTCTATTCGACCGCCAAATACAATTCCGGCTGCGGCTGGCCCGCCTTCACCAAGCCTGCCGACGACGAGGTGATCGAGGAGCACCGCGACGTCAGCTACGGCATGGTCCGCACCGAGGTGCGCTGCGGCAAGTGCGGCAGTCACCTGGGCCACGTCTTCCCCGACGGCCCGCCCGAGCAGGGGGGATTGCGCTACTGCATCAATTCCGCCGCATTGATCTTCACCCCGGCCGATAGCTGAGCCAGTGCGCCCTCATGGCGGGGGAGAGCGGTATGCAAGCGGGTTCACCCCCGGTTAGAACTTGCCTATGCAAGGGGGCGTTTTGCGCCCCTGAGCCGGGGGGCTTTTGATGGGCAGGCCGAATGTCGAGACGGGGTGAGCAGTTGCAGAACAAGCGCGCGCGCGGTTCCCGCCGGGCGGCGGCCGAGCGCAATGCCGCGCCCTCTTCCGACGCGGCGCCCACTGGGCCGGGCGCCGGGCCGCCGCGCTGGAGGGTGTGGCTGAAGCGGCTGTTCCTGTGGGGCGGCGCTCTGGCGGCACTGGGCCTCGTGGTGTTGGCCTTCGCGGTCGGCTTTGCCGCCTCTTCGCTGCCCGATTACGGCACCCTCAAGGCGACCCAGCCGGGCCAGACCATCGTGATCCGCGCGCGTGACGGGCGCGAGCTGGTCGAGATCGGGCCGAGCTTCGGTGAATGGCTCGAATATGGCGAGATTCCCAAGACCATGACCAACGCGATGGTCGCGGTCGAGGACAAGCGTTTTCAGTCGCACTTCGGGGTCGATCCGGTGCGCCTGACCGGGGCGATGATCGAAGGCATAACCGGCAGCCGCGAACGGCTGGGCGGCACTTCGACCATTACCCAGCAGCTGGCGAGGAACCTGTTCCTCAACAACAACCGTTCGCTCGACCGCAAGGCGCGCGAGGCGGTGCTGGCGATGGCGCTGGAATGGAAGTTCTCGAAGGAGGAAATTCTCGAGCTCTATCTCAACAAGGTCTATTTCGGCGGCGGGGCCTACGGGATCGACAGCGCCAGCCGCAAATTCTTCAGCCACCCGGCAACCGAACTCAGCGTCGAGGAAGCCGCGATCATCGCCGGGCTGGTGAAAGCGCCCAGCTCCTACTCGCCCACCGCCGACGTGCAGGCCGCGGTCGACCGCGCGCAGGTGGTGCTGGGGCTGATGCAGGAACAGGGCTACATCACCGCCGACGAGGCGCAGGTCGATGTCAGCACCGTGCAGCTGAAGCAGGACGCCGGGCAGAATTCGGTGCGCTATTTCACCGACTGGGTGCTGCCGCAGCTCGATATCATCCTGCCGGAAACCTACGAGCCGATCGAGGTGTGGACCACGCTCGATGTCGGGATGCAGCGCGCCGCGACCGCCGCGATCGAGGCCAACACGCCGGACGGGGCGCAGGGCGCGCTGGTCAGCCTCGACCGCGACGGCGCGATCCTCGCGATGGTGGGCGGCACGGACTACGTCGCCAGCAACTACAACCGCGCCACCGCCGCGCTGCGCCAGCCGGGCTCGGCATGGAAGCTGTTCGTCTATCTCGCCGCGCTTGAGGCGGGATACACGCCCGAGGACACGGTCAACGACACCCCCGTGACCATCGGCGGCTGGAGCCCGCGCAATTCCAACGGGCGCAATGTCGGCGAAACCGATCTGCGCACCGCCTTCGCCTTCTCGATCAACACCGTTGCGGCGCAACTGGGCAACGAGGTCGGGTTCGGCACGGTCGCTTCGATGGCGCGGCGGTTCGGGGTGAATTCCAAGATCGACACCAATCCTTCGATGGTGCTGGGCGCCTCGGAGATGCGGGTGATCGAGATGACCCAGGCCTTCGCCGGGATCGCGGCCAAGGGTTCGGCGGTGCAGCCCTATGGCATCACCAAGGTCACCAGCGCCGATGGCGAAGTGCTCTACACCCATGATGAGGTACGCCCCTCGCCGCAGATCCCCGATTATGTCGTCGCCGGAATTACCGACCTGCTGCAGGCGGCGGTGCAGACCGGCACGGGCCGCGCGGCGCAGATCGGGCGGCCTGTGGCGGGCAAGACCGGCACCACCTCGTCGAACAAGGACGGCTGGTTCATCGGCTTCTCCAGCGGGATCACCACTGGCGTATGGATGGGGCGTGACGATGCCAAGCCCGTCCCCGGCCTGCAGGGTGGTCGCGCCCCGGCGCAGGCCTTTTCCGCCTATATGCGCTATGCGGTCAAGAACCGCCCGGTCGAGGAATTCGACGTCACGCTCAACCTGCCCGAATGGCAGCTCGAGCCCGACGAGGAGGCGATGTTCGGCAGCCCGGACGATTATTACTACATCGACGAGCAGGGCAATCTGGTCGAGCCCGGCACGCGCGACAGCGGGCCCGATCCCTTTGGCCCGGATGGTGAGCGCGGAGACAATCCGCCGCCCGCTGCGAGCGAGGAGTTCCTCGAACAGGCGACCGGCGGGGCGCTGCCGCAGAACCCCCGCTCGCAACGTGATCCGCAGCGCGATCCGCCGCGCCGTCCGCCGCCGCAGCCCGCGATCAAGCCCGGGGATCAATAGCGCGAGCAGTAAGCACAAGGAAAAAGGGCGCCGGGATCATCTCCCGGCGCCCTTTCGTTTGTCGTCTCGCAAACCCGCTTAGCGCAGGCGCACCGCAACGAAGGCGGGCGGCGTGGTGCGGCGCTGGACACGCAGCAGGATCGCGTCGCGGTTCTCGGCGGTGGCGGCGTTGACCTGCGCCAGCAGCGCCTCGACCGTCGGGGTCGCCTGATAGTTGGCCGACAGGATGATGTCGCCCCGGCGCAGACCCTTGCGGGCCGCATCGCCATTGGGATCGACCGCGGCGATCACCACGCCCTGCAGATCGGCTGCCACACCGAGCGAGCGGGCCACACCGGCGTTCATCGGCATGACCTGCATCCCGAGCTTCTGCTCGATCGTGCTGTCCGAGGTGCCCGGCGCCATCGGCTCTTCCGCCTCGGGGTCGAAGGTCTGGTTCTGCTGCAGCAGTTCCGCCTCGGTCGGGCGCTTGCCGAGCGTGACGTTGATGTTCACCCGCTGGCCATCGCGCAGCACTTCGACCGGGATGGTGGTGCCCGGCTGGAGGTTGGCGACGAGGAAGCTGACGGTCTGCTCTGCGGTCACGTCCTTGCCGTTGACCCTGGTCACCACGTCGCCCGAACGGATCCCGGCGCGCGCGGCGGGGCTGCCATCCTCGACCGTCTGCGCCAGCTCGCCGCGACGCTTGGGCAGGCCGAGCGAGGCGGCGAGATCCTCGTCGATCGGCTGGAGCCGCACGCCCATGTAGCCACGCTGGATTTCCTCGCCCGCCCGCAGCTTCTCGATGATCGGCGCGGCGATTTCGGCGGGGATCGCAAAACCGATCCCGACACTCCCGCCCGAGGGCGAGAAGATCGCGTTGTTGATGCCGATCACGTTGCCGCGCATGTCGAACAGCGGGCCGCCGGAATTGCCGCGGTTGATGCTGGCATCGGTCTGGATGTAGCGATCATAAGCGCCGCCCTGGCCGGTGTTGCGATACACGGCCGAGATGATCCCGCTGGTCACCGTGCCGTTGAGGCCGAAGGGGTTGCCGATCGCCACCACCCAGTCGCCCGGCCGCGCCGCGCTCGAATCGCCGAAGCGCACGAAGGGGAAGGTCTTGTTCGCCTTGATCTTGAGCACCGCGAGGTCGGACGCCGCATCCGCGCCGATCAGTTCGGCTTCGTATTCGGTGCCGTCGGTGGTGGTGATGGTGATCGATTCCAGCGTGGCGCGGCTGTCGGGCGGATTGATCACGTGATTGTTGGTGACGACATAGCCGTCAGCCGAAATGATGAAGCCCGAACCCAGCGACTGCGCCTCGCGCGTCTGGGGCTCGCCATTGCCGCCGCCGCGGCGGTTGAACAGTTCGGCAAAGGGCGTGCCGGCGAAGGGATTGTTCGCCACCTCGACCCGCTGGCGGGTAGCGATGTTGACCACCGCAGGCTGCAATTGCGCGGTGAGATCGGCAAAGCTGGCCGGAGCGCCCGCAACGGGCACCATCTGGTCCATCACGGCTCCGTCGTTCTGGGCGACCTGCGCGCCCAGCGGCGAGCCGGTGATCAGCGAGAGGGTAGCGCCGCCCACCAGCAGCGCGCTCGACAGTCCGTATACATAGCGCACGTTGTTCACGTCCTCTTGGTCCTTGTCCTTTGGCAGAATGCACGACAGTCTCGCCGCGTTCCGCAAACCTTTTTCGCGGGGCCAGCCGGATGGCTGGAGTGCGCCCCAAAATGCCCTTTTTGCGGCTTAACCCCGATTGAACGCCCCCCGCGCCCATCGCCGCGGATCAGCGCTTGGTCGATTGGCTAGCGCTCTCCCTTGAACTGGCGGAAGTATTCGCTGTCCTCCGACAGCACCATGGTGCTCTGCCCTTCGCCCTGCAGGAAGGTTTTCTTGTAGCTCTGCATGGCGCGGTAGAAATCGTAGAACTGCGGGTCCTTGCCATAGGCATCGGCGTAGATGCGCGCGGCCTCGGCGCTGGCTTCGGCCTGGATGATCTGCGCATCGCGCTGACCGGCAGCGCGGATCGTAGTCGCCTCTTCCTGCCGGTCGGTCTCCATCCGGGTGAAGGCGGCATCGAGCGGGCGGCCTTCGGGAAGGTCCGCCGCCTTGATCCGCACGTCGAGCACCTGCGCGCCGTAATTGCGCGCCTGCGTGTCGAGCGTGGCGGTGATGTTGGCCATCGAGGTGCCGCGCTCGGCATTGATCAGCGCCGAGAAGGGCACGCGCCCCAGCTCCTGCCGCAGCACCGAGGTGAGGATCGGCAGCAGCTGGCTTTCGAACTGGGCTTCGGTCCCGGCGCGCTCGACCAGCTTGACGGGATCGATAATCCGGTAGCGGGCATAGGCATCGACCTGCAGCCGCTGCTGATCGCGCGAGAGCACCTGCGTGCGCTGCATGTCGACATCCAGCACGCGGCGATCGATCATCCGCACCTGCTCGTAGAAGGGAACGCGGAAGTTGATCCCTGCCCCGGTCTGCCCATAGGGCACTTCGGGCCGGAACTGGTTGAAGGTGCGCACCGGCTTACCGGCGGCGATCACCACCGCCTGATGCGTTTCGGGCACGATCACGATGCTCGAGATCAGCGCGATCACCACCACGACAGCCGCGATGATAAGCGCTTTGGTGTTCTGAAGAAGTTCCTTCATCACCTTACTCCCCCTGCTGCGGCGTGGCGGGCGCAGCTTGCGCGCGGCGCTTCAGTTCGGGGAGCGGCAGGTATGGGGTGACGTTGCCGGATTCGACGATGGTCTTGTCGGTCTTCGACAGGATCTGCTCCATGGTTTCATAATAGAGGCGGCGGCGCGTCACTTCGGGCGCGAGCCGATATTCTTCGTAGATGTCGTTGAATTCGCTCGCGTCGCCCTGTGCCCGGGCGAGCAGCTGTTGTGCGACCGCGCGGGCGCGGTTGATTGCGGCGTCGGCATCCTGCTGGGCGCTGGAGACGTCCTTGAAGGCTTCCTCCACGCGGCCCGGCGGATCGACCTTGTTGATCTCGATCCCCTGCACGCTGATGCCCGAACGATAGGCATCGAGGCGGGCCTGCATCTTCTCGCGCACCTCCTGCTCGATCTCGGCGCGGCCCGCGCCGGTCAGTACCGTGTCGAGCTTCTGCCGCGCGACCGCCGCGCGCATCGCCGCCTCGCCGATTTCCAGCAGGGCGTTGCGCGGGTCGTTGAGCTGATACTTGTAAAGCGTGAGATCCGAGATGTTCCAGCGGATCAGGTAGCTCAGATCGACGAGATTCTGGTCGCCGGTGAGGATCAGCTTCTCGGTATTGGTGCCGGGGATTTCCTCGAGCCGGACCTGCGTCACGTTTTCCTTTTCGACCATCTGGATCGGCCAGGGCGCGGTCATCTTGATGCCGGAATCGAGCGTGCCGGAATACTTGCCCCCGAGCCAGGTCACCACTGCCTCCTCGCCGGGCTGAATCACGTGGAAGCTGGTGACGCCGACCCAGAGCAGCGCCACGCCGCCGAGGATCACCGGCACCCAGCTCTTGCCGCCGGGGCGTTCGGGCAGACGGAAGCCGGGACCGCCGCCGGTGCCGCCGCCGCCTGCGCGGCGCGGGCCTTCGGGGCCGCGGTTCTTGAAGATGTCCTCGATACTGGCCGAGCGGCGCTTGCCGGGCTCGCCGCCACCGGGGAGCCAGGGATTGCGCGGGCCGCGTTCGTTGCTCGGTCGGCCCGAACCTTCGCTGCCATCGCCCCCATTGCCCCCATTGCCATCGCCCGATGCCCCGCCATCGCCGGAACCATCGCCGCCGCCCGAGCCGCCCCAGGGGTTATTCTTGCCAGCCATGGCCAGGCCCTTGAGACCGGCGCCAAGACGTTCTTTCCAACCGTCCGTTCTTTGCATGGACTGTTTATAGGCACGCCATTCTGCGAAAAACAGGGGTTCGCTGCGTGATTTTGGTGTTAGAGGCGTGGCGCGATGGACAACCCAGCAAATCCCCCCCGCAATCCCGAAGCCGAAGAGGCGCTGATCCGCGCCGCGCTGACCCCTGACATGAACCATCGCCTGCGCTCGGCCCGGATCGTTTCGCGCCGCGCGGTGATCGTCGCCGAGGCGGGCGATCTGTCCGATGCGGCGCGCGCCGAGCTCGAAGCCGCGATCACCGCCGCGCTGCTGCCGCTCGATGAGGTGGACGAGGTGCGCATCGCGCTCACCGGAGAGCGCCGCCGCCGCCGCCGGTTGATCGCAGTAGGCAGTGGCAAGGGCGGGGTCGGCAAGTCGACGCTGACCACCAATCTCGCGGTCGCGCTGGCAAAGATGGGCCGCCGCGTCGGGGTGATCGATGGCGATATCTATGGCCCCTCGCAGCCCAAGCTCTTGAAGACCGAAGGGATCAAGCCCGCCGCCACGCCCGACGGCGCGCAGCTGGTGGCGATCGACAGTCCCTATGGCGTCAAGGTGCTTTCGATGGGACACATCGTCGCGCCGGGCAAGGCGCTGGCCTGGCGCGGCCCGATGACGGGCAAGGCGCTGTCGCAGCTGGTCGATGCCGACTGGGGCGAGACCGATCTGCTGCTGGTCGACCTGCCGCCGGGGACGGGCGATGTGCAATTGTCGATGCTCTCGGCGCACAAGCCCGATGGCGCGGTGCTGGTCTCGACCCCGCAGGATCTCGCGCTGATCGATGCCGCGCGCGCCGGGCAATTGTTCGAACAGGGCGAAGTGCCGATCATCGGGCTGGTCGAGAACATGGCGGGCTATGCCTGCCCGCATTGCGGCGAGGTCAGCGATCCTTTCGGGCAGGGCGGGGTCGAGCGGTTCGCCGCGGCGCTGGAGATCCCCTTCCTCGGCCGGGTGCCGCTGACGCTCGCCACGCGGATCGCGGGTGACAAGGGCATACCCCCGGCGGCGGGCGACGACGAGACCGCAGAACCGTTCCGCGCGATCGCCGAAAAGCTGGGCCGCTGGCTCGATACGGGGGCGATCTAGGCCGATGCAGGTTTCGCGGCGCGGACTTCTGGTAGGGGCGGCGGCAGGCGGGGGCCTGATCGTCGCCTGGTGGCTGATGCCGCGCAGCTATGCCACCCCGCTGACCGCTGCGAGCGGCGAGCACGTGTTCGGCGCTTGGCTCAAGATCGCTACCGACGGCGTGGTCACGGTGGCGGTGCCGCAGCTCGAAATGGGGCAAGGGATCACGACGCTGCTGCCGCAGATCGTCGCCTATGAACTGGGCGCGGACTGGCGGCAGATCGCGGTCGAACCCGCGCCGGTTTCGGGCGCCTATGCCAATGTTCCGCTGGCGACCAAGTGGATGCCGCTGTGGGATCCTGCGTTTGCCGGGCTGTCGGACGCTGCGGACGATCTGCTCGCGCTGCGCTTTGCGCAAAGCCAGCGCTTCAACGCCACCGCAGCGGGCACCTCGCTCGCGGCCTATGAGCTGCCCTGCCGCGAGGCGGCGGCGGCGGCGCGGGCGATGCTGGCGCAGGAAGCCGCCTCGCGCTGGGGCGCGTCCTGGGAGGAATGCGTGGTCGAGGGCGGGTTCGTGACGCTCGGCAACCGGCGCCTCGGCTTTGGCGAGCTGGCCGAGGCGGCGGCCAGCTACACCCCGCCCGATCCGCCCCCGCTGCGGCCCGAACCGCCGCGCGAAGCGCCGCTCCCCGCCGATGTCGACGGCGCGCCGGCCTATCCCCGGATCGACCTGCCCTCCAAGGTCGACGGCACCTACCGTTTTGCGGGCGACGTGCGCTTGCCGGGCATGGTCTTCGCCTCGATCCGGCACGGCCCGGTCGATGGATCGGAACTGACCGGCTTCGACCGCGAGGCCGCTGGCGGCGTCAGAGGTCTGGCCGGGATCGTCGAGAGCAAGCGCTGGCTGGCGGTCGCCGCCGACACCTGGTGGAGCGCCGAGGCCGCGCTCGCCGCGATGAAGCCCAGGTTCGCCGCGCCGACTCCTGTGGGCAGCGCCGATATCGCCGCGCGGCTCGATACCCTGCTGACCGCGGGCGAGGCCCATGTCATCGCCGAGACCGGCTATGGCGGCGAGGCGCTGACGCGGGTCGATATCGGCCGCCGCTACGAGGTCGAGCCTGCCTATGCCGCCCCGGTCGAAAGCGCGACCGCTGCGGCGCGCTTTGTCGACGGACGGCTTGACCTGTGGATCGCCTCGCAGGCACCCGAACAGGCGCGCATCGCCGCCGCCCGCGCGATCGGCATCTCGACTGAGGATGTGGCGCTCTATCCCATGCCCGCCGGTGGCAGCTTCGATGCGCGGCTGGAGCACGACCATGCGATCGAGATCGCGCTGATCGCCCGCGCGTTGGGCCGCCCGGTGCAGCTGACCTGGCCGCGCCGCGACGCGCTGATTCGCGCGAAGCCCCGCGCTCCGGCCTGGCTGCTGCTCGGCGCGCAGATCGCCAAGGTCGGGCCCGATGGCACGGGCGGCGCGATCGACGCGATGCGCATCCGCATCGCCACACCGCCCGCCGCGCTCGAATTCGGCAAGCGTTTGTTCGGCAATCTCACCAGCATGGCCGCGATCCGCGAGACCACCGGCATGCCCGACCCGCTGGCCTGCGAAGGCGCGGTGTCGCCCTATCAGATCCCGGCGCTGCTGGTGGAGCATATCCCGGCCGAGATCGGCCTGCCGGTCGGGCGGGTGCGTGGCAACGCCCACGGGCCGACGATCTTCGCGATCGAGAGCTTCATCGACGAAATCGCCGCCAAGGCGAAGCGCGATCCCTTCTCGTTCCGCATGGCGATGCTGGGGAGCGACGTGCGGCTGGCCGCCTGTCTGCAGCGCGCGGCGCAGCTGGCCGGGTGGGATGGCGGCACCGATCAGAGCGGGCAGGGCCTCGCCTGCGCGCGCATCGGCGATGGGCCTGAGGCCGCGCGCATCGCCTGTGTCGCCACCGCGCGGCAGGGGGAAGGGGGCGTGCGGGTCACCCGCCTGTCGGTCGCCGCGGACATCGGCCGGATCGTCAATCACGATATCGCCAAGCAGCAGATCGAGGGCGGGCTGGTGTTCGGCATGGGGATTGCGCTCGGCAATCCGGTGCGGCTGCGCGGCGGCCTGCCCGAGGTGACCGACGACGGCGCGCTGGGCCTTCCGACCCTGGCCGATTGCCCGGAAATGCGGATCGAATTCATCGCCAGCGAAGCCCCGCCCGCCGATCCGGGCGAGATCGGCACCGTGGTCGCACCGCCCGCGATTGCCAATGCGCTCTATTCGGCTACGGGGTTGCGGCTGAGGCGCCTGCCTCTACTTTCGGACGGCATATGATCCCGACAATTTTGCAACACAGGGCATCGGGCCGCGGCAGTGCCCGGAAACCAAACGCCTGCCAACCGTTAGGCGGTCTATGACCTGGCAGACCCAGCGCCTTCCGGGCGACCATCCTCCTGTGAAAAGCGGCAAGATCGGCGTGCTGCTGATCAACCTCGGCACGCCCGACGGGCCCGATCCGGATTCGGTCAAGCGCTACCTCAAGCAGTTCCTGTCGGACACCCGCGTGGTCGAAATTCCGCCGATCGCCTGGCAGCTGATCCTGCGCGGGATCATCCTCAACACGCGGCCCCAGAAAAGCGCCAAGGCCTATCAGAAGATCTGGACCGAGCGTGGCTCGCCGCTGGCCGACATCACCGCGCGGCAGGCCGAGGCGATGGTGGGCAAGTTCGGGGAGGCCGTGCAGGTCGACTGGGCGATGCGTTACGGCAACCCTTCCATCGAAAGCCGGCTGAAAGCGCTGATGGCCGATGGCTGCGACCGCATCCTGATTGCGCCGATGTATCCGCAATATTGCGCGGCGACGACCGCAACCGTGTTCGACGAGATTGCCCGGGTGCTGGGCAAGATGCGCTGGCAGCCCGCGCTGCGCTTCGTGCCGCCCTATCACGACGATCCGAACTATATAGCCGCGCTGGCCGATGATCTCACCCGGCAGGCGCGCGCGCTGACCTTCCGGCCCGAGGTCATGCTGCTGAGCTTCCACGGTATGCCGCAGCAGACGCTGGAAAAGGGCGACCCCTATTACTGCCACTGCATGAAGACCGCCCGCCTGCTGCGCGAGGAGCTGGAGCGTCGCCCGGAATTTGCAGGCGTGCGGTTCGAGACCACCTTCCAGTCGCGCTTCGGCCCGGCGGCGTGGCTCGAACCTTCGACCGACACGACGCTGATCGCGGAAGGCGAGAAGGGCACCAGACGGCTGGTGGTCGCCGCGCCCGGCTTTGCCGCCGATTGCGTGGAAACGCTGGAAGAACTGGCGATCGAAGGCCGCGAGGAATTCTGCGAAGCGGGGGGCGAGGATTACGCCGTGCTCGATTGCCTCAACACCTCGGACCAAGGCCTTGCGATGATCGAGGCGATGCTGCGCCGCGAGCTGGGCGGATGGATTTGACGCTTTTGAAACTTTCACTAAGGTAAGTTGCGAATCCGAACCTTCATCCGGAGCATCGACCGAATATGGCCACCCTCGCCGAAGCCCCGAAGTCCCGCGATACCGCACCCGTCGATGCGCCCCGCCACTGGGGGGAGGGCCGTCTGACCGAGGCCGATCTCGCCCATATTCCGGGCGAGGCGGGCTGGCCGCTGGTCGGCAACACCTTTACCATGCTCGCCGACCCGCACGCCTTTGCCGAGCGGATGATCAAGACCCACGGCAAGGTCTACAAGAATCGCGCCTTCGGCGGCTGGCAGGTCGCGCTGATCGGGGCCGAGGCAAACGAGCTGTTGCTGTTCAACAAGGACAAGATCTTTTCGTCCGAGCAGGGCTGGGGCCCGATCCTCGACCAGCTCTTCCCGCGCGGATTGATGCTGATGGATTTCGACCATCACCGGATCGATCGCCGCGCGCTGTCGATCGCCTTCAAGCCCGAGCCGATGCGGCACTATTCAGGCGCGCTCAACCGCGGCATCGCGCGCGAAGTGGCGGGCTGGGCCGGGCCGCGGCTGTTCTACCCCGACATCAAGAAGCTGACGCTCGATCTCGCGGCGGAAAGCTTCATCGGTCTGCCCTGGGGGCCGGAGGCGGACAGGATCAACGAGGCTTTCGTCGACATGGTGCAGGCCTCGGTCGCGCCCGTCCGCAAGCCGCTGCCCTTCACCAAGATGAAGAAGGGCGTCGATGGCCGCGCCTTCCTGGTCGATTACTTCACCAAGGAAACCCTGAGGCGGCGTGAAGCGGGCGGCGGGCAGGACATGTTCAGCCAGTTCGCCACCGCCACCCGCGAGGACGGGAGCCTGCTGCCGGTCGACGAAGTGGTCGATCACATGAACTTCCTGATGATGGCGGCGCATGACACGATCACATCATCGGCCACCTCGCTGATCTATCATCTCGCGACCAACCCCGAATGGCAGGAAAAGCTGCGCGCCGAGATCATGGCGGTGACGGGCGGCCCGGACGGGGAGGGCAACCCCCGCCCGCTCGACTACGACGATCTCAGCAAGCTCGACCTTACCGAAATGGCGTTCAAGGAATCGCTGCGGATGGTGCCGCCGGTGCCTTCGATGCCGCGCCGGGCGCTGAAGGCATTCGAATATGGCGGCTACCGCATTCCGGCAGGCGCGATGGTGGGGATCAACATCTACTGGACGCACCATTCCGACGAATATTGGGACAAGCCCTTCACCTTCGATCCCTTGCGCTTCACCCCCGAACAGGTGAAAGCACGGCACAAATATGCATGGGTGCCTTTCGGCGGCGGGGCGCATATGTGCCTTGGGCTGCACTTTGCCTATATGCAGGTGAAGATCCTGCTCGCCCAACTGCTCCAGCGCTACCGGATCGAGGCGGCCGAGGGCTACAATCCCGAATGGCAGGACTGGCCGATCCCGCAGCCCAAGGACGGTCTGAAGGTGACCTTCACCCCGCTCTGATCATGTTGCGGTCGGTAACTTGGGCCTGTCATCCGGCCCCCGATTGCGGCTAAGCCCTACGCCATGGCACCTGAACCTTCCGACTCGACCCCCGACGAAGCCGACTATCGCGATCTTGACCCGTTCGAGGTCGAGGCGGCGGGGCACAAGTTCATCTTCTACCCCCACGGGCAGGACCGCCTGCGCGCGCTGGTCGACCTGATCGACAGTGCCGAGACGAGCCTCAAGGTCTTCTACTACCTGTTCGACAGCGACGATTCCGGCACCAAGGTGCGCGATGCGCTGGTCGCGGCGGCGCGGCGCGGGGTTGCGGTGGCCTTGATGGTCGACGATTTCGGCAATGACGCGGGGGAGGAGTTCTTCGAGCCGTTGAAGGAAGCGGGCGGCAGTTTCGCGATCTTCGCGCCAAAGTTGAACTCGCGCTATCTGGTGCGCAACCACCAGAAATTCGTGATCGTGGACGAGGCGCGGGTGATGACCGGCGGGGCCAATGTCTCGGACCACTACTTCGCGATGCCTTGCGACAATGGCTGGTGCGACCTGTCGGCCACGATCGAAGGCCCGGTGGTCGAACAGTTCACCCGCTGGTTCGGCCTGCTGAAGGACTGGATCGACAGCGATGCGGCCGGACGGATCAGCCAGCTGCGGCGCCTGCGCGCTATCGTCAAGGACTGGGACGGCGGGGACGGGCCGGTGCGGCTGCTGGTCGGCGGGCCGCTGGTGCGGCGCGGACACTGGGCCTGGATGTTCCGGCAGGATCTGGCGAAGGCCAGGCGGCTCGATACCGTGTCGGCCTATTTCTCCCCGCCGCGCAGCTTCCGCCGCCAGATCGAACGGGTGGCACGGCGCGGCAAGGCGCGGATGGTGATGGCGGGCAAGTCCGATATCAGCGCCGCGATCGACATGGCGCGGCTGCTCTATGGCAGGCTGCTTCGGGCCGGCGCGACGATTTTCGAGTTCCAGCCGTGCAAGCTGCACATGAAACTGCTGGTGGTCGACGACGCGAGCTATGTCGGCAGCGCCAATCTCGACAAGCGCAGCTTCCGGATCAATGTGGAGCTGATGGTGCGGATCGAGGATGCCGGGCTGGCGGATGCGCTGCGCGGGATGATCGACCACATGGAGGCAGCTAGCACCCCGATGACGCGTGAGCGCTATGCCCGCGAGGCGACCTTCATCAACCGGATGCGCTGGCGGCTGGTTTACTGGATGAGCCTGGCCGATTACCGGGTGAGCAAGATCAGCGCGCGCTGAGCGTGGCCCACACCCTCTGCTCTGCAAGTCGCGTGAGCGAACACGTGTAAGTCACGTGATTAACGTGCATTTCACGTTCTGCCCGTAGAAGCTCGGAATGGGTTGGGGAATTCACACGTTTCGCAAGCGCTTGGTGCCGCCGATCCCGGCTGCGATCCGCGACGACTTCACCATGCTGCGCGCGCGGCGGGTCGAAACGCAGACTCCGATGATGTATCTGATGCTGCTCGCGACCACGCCGACCGCGGCCTGGGCGGGCGCGTCCGATCTGCACTGGGCGATCAAGTATGGCATGCCCGCGCTGCTTGCGGTGCTGTGCCTGCTGGGGCTGATCGAGAACAAGATGTCTCGCAGCCGCCGCCTGAGCCTGCGCCGCGCGCAGCTGATCGTGAAGAAGACCGCCAGCGTTTCGGGCTGGGTCGGGGTGATGTGCAGCAGCTGGGCGGTGATCAACTGGTTCGCTTCGCCGGTCGAAAACCATTCCAGCTTCGCCATGATCATCGCGATGGGTTCGCTGGCGACGGCCTATTGCCTGTCGGCGATCCGCTTTGCCGCAATCCTCAACCTGGTGATCGGGGTGGTGCCGATCTCGATGCTGATGCTATCCTCGGGTCGCCCGGCGCAAGTGGGGGCGGCGATGTCGCTGCTGCTGGGCACGGCGATCCTCGTGCGCTTTATCCTGCAGGGCCATGCAATGCTGGTCGATCTGCTGCAGTTGCAGCACCAGACCCGCGATCTGGCGCACACCGATCCGCTCACCGGCCTCGCCAACCGCCGCGCGCTCGACGAACGGGTGGCTGCGCTGCTGGCCAAGGGGCTTGGCAGAGGGGCCAAGGCCCCCGGCTTCAAGCTGGCGTTGCTCGATCTCGACGGGTTCAAGCCGGTCAACGACGTCCACGGCCATGCCATCGGCGACAAGCTGCTGTGCGCGATCGCGGATCGGCTGCGCGAGACAATCGGCGCGGGTGGGCTGGTGGCGCGGCAGGGGGGCGATGAATTCGCGGTGCTGATCCCGCCGCACTCGCCGCTGCATGATGCCCCGCTGGCAGAGCGCATCCTGATCGCGCTCGCCCGCCCGCACGACATCGACGGGGTGGCCTTGCAGGTCGGCGCAAGCATCGGCGTGGCGCAGTGGCCCGAGGACGGCATGGATGCCGACGCCCTGTTCGAATTCGCCGACCGCGCGCTCTATCAGGTCAAGGCCGAAACGCGCGGAGATACCATCCCGCAAGCGCCCGGCCTTGCGGCCAGTGCGTGAGGACTATTCGAACCCGTAGTCCGAATAGTCCTTGAAATTGGGCGAGGTGAACTTGGTGATGTCGCTCTGGAAGTGGAGCGGCACGTTGCCGGTCGAACCGTGGCGCTGCTTGGCCACGATCAGCGTCGCGCGGCCCACCAGCCCTTCGAACTTCTCTTCCCACTGACGATACTTCTCCTGCACGTCGGGCGTCGAGGAGGCGTCGGGCGTGTCGGGCTTGACCAGCAGGTGGTAATAGTCGCCGCGGAAGATGAACCACACCATGTCCGCGTCCTGCTCGATCGAGCCGGATTCGCGCAGATCCGACAGCTGCGGGCGCTTGTCCTCGCGGCTTTCGACCGCACGCGAGAGCTGCGAGAGCGCGATCACCGGAACCTGCAATTCCTTTGCCAGCGTCTTCAATCCGCGGCTGATCTCGGAGATTTCGTTCACGCGGTTGTCGTTCGCCCGCCCCGAGCCTTGCAGCAGTTGGAGGTAGTCGACGATGATCAGGCCGATATCGTGCCGCCGCTTCATCCGCCGCGCACGGGTGCGCAAGCTCCCGATGGTGAGCGCGGGCGTATCGTCGATATAGAGCGGTAATTCCGCGAGACGCTGGCTGGCATAGGACAGCTTCTGGAAGTCCTCGCGGCTCAATTTACCGCTGCGCAGCGCTTCGGAGGAAATCTCGGCCTGTTCGGCAAGGATGCGGGTGGCCAGCTGGTCGGCACTCATTTCGAGGCTGAAGAAGGCGACCGGCGCGCCGTAGTTGAACTCGCCCCCCTGATGCTGCCAGTCGAGATGCTTTTCGGCGCAATTGAAGGCGATGTTGGTGGCGAGCGAGGTCTTGCCCATGCCCGGACGCCCGGCAAGGATGATAAGGTCGGAATCGTGCAGGCCGCTGGTCTTCTGGTCGATCGTGGCAAGCCCGGTGGTCTTGCCCGACAACCCGCCGCCCGACTGCATCGCCTTTTCGGCCATGCGGATTGCCTGCATCGCCGCCTCGCGGAAGGTCGAAGCCTCGCGCCCCGTCGCCGCGCCCTCGGCCACCCGGAACAGATCGGCCTCGGCCTGCGAGATGCGGTCCATCGGCGAGGTGTCCTGCGAGGTGTCGAGCGCGCCTTCGACCAGCCCGCGCCCGACGCTCACCAACTCGCGCAGCAAGGCCAGATCATAGATCTGCTGCGCCAGCTCGCGCGGGGCGAGCAGGCCCGCGCCGCTCGCGGTCAGCTGCGCGAGGTAGGACGTGCCGCCCAGCTCCTTCAGCGCCTCGTCCGCCTCGAAGTAGGGGCGCAACGTGACGGGCGAGGCGGTGGCATTGCGTTCCAGCAGCGCGAGGATGCGGATGTAGATCCGTTCATGCAACGGCTCGAAGAAATGCTCGGCCCGGATCGGCACCTGCAACTCTTCCAGCACCCGGTTGTCGATCAGCACCGCGCCCAGAAAGGCGGCCTCGGCCTCGATATTGGCGGGGAGCCTGGGCAGCGCGGGCTCGCCATCGGCGGCTTGCGGCTTGATCGGGGTGACTTTTTCGGGTTCGGCCATGGCGGCCTGATGCGCTCTTGCCGGGGGCGAAGGCAAGGGCCAAGGCGGCCAATATTTATTTCGCACGCTGTGGATAGTGGGGAGAGCGTGTCGAAGTGCTTGAAGTGCGTGCCCTGCATCTGCGAAGGCGTTTCTCCATGGCCGATCGCCCGCCCGATTCCCTGCCCCCCTCTTCCGCGCCCGGCGCTGCGGGGGGCTATCGCATTGCCCAGGTCACGCTCGACGAGGCGACGATCCTGTGGCGCAATGCCGATGTCGAGCAGGAGCGAAGGGTCGCGATCTATGATCTGATCGAGGAAAACAGCTTCAAGCCGGTCCGCTCGGCCGAGCGCGGGGCGAGCGGGCCCTATCACCTGCATCTGTCCGTCACCGACGGGCGGCTGGCGATGGATATCGCCGACACCGGCGGGCAATTGCTGGAGACGCTGCTAATCGGCATGGCCCGGTTCCGCCGCCCGATCCGCGAGTATTTCGCGATCTGCGACAGCTATTATCAGGCGATCCGCAAGGCGACCCCGGCGGAGATCGAGACGATCGACATGGCCCGGCGCGGCATTCACAACGGCGCGGCCGAACTGCTGCTGGAGCGGCTGGAGGGCAAGGTCGAAACCGATTTCGCCACCGCACGGCGGCTGTTCACGCTGATCTGCGTGCTCCATATCAAGGGCTGATTCATGGCGCGAGGGGGCAAGAAGACCGCGCGTCGCGCGCCGCGCCGCTGGATGTTCCGGCTGGCGGCGCTGCTGGCGCTGTTCGGCCTCGCCTTTGCGGCGTGGCTGTGGTGGGACATGCGCAGCTGGCGGCCCGACGAGGCGCGCTATCCCGAACAGGGCGCGCTGCTTCCGGCTGACGGCGCTTCGTTCAAGTTCCCGACGCTGAAGGCGGTGGGGGCGCAATTCGTCTATCTACCGCTGGTCGACGAGCTCGCCACGCGCGGCGGGGCGAGCTTTGCCGAGCGCTTTTCGCGCGCACGGGCGGCGGGGCTGAAGGTCGGGGTGGTGCTCGATTTCGATCCCTGCGTATCGGCTGACGCGCAGAGCGGGGTTTTCGCGCAGATGGTGCCGCGCGATGCCGACCTGCTGCCGCCTGCGATCGGGCTTGGCCGGCTGGCCGATGGTTGCGACCCCAGGGTCAGCGATGCGGCGGTGGAAAGCGAGCTGATGACGCTGATCAACCAGATCGAGACTCATGCGGGCAAGCCGGTGATCCTCAAGCTTTCGCCCGCCTTTCAGGAACGGCACAACACCGCGACCACGCTGGCGCGCGATCTGTGGCTGGCGCGCGATCGGGCGCGGCCGGACTATGCCGGGCGGCCCTGGCTGCTATGGAGCGCCAATTCCGCGCTGGTCACCGAGGCGAGCGAGGATCCGGTCGAATGGGTGGTGGTGCAGAAATGATGCTCGAAGAAACGCAGGAACAGGCCCTCATCGACGCTGCCTTCGCCGCGGCCGAGCAGGCCTATGCGCCCTATTCCGATTACCCCGTCGGCGCGGCGCTGCTGTTTGCTGATGGCGCGGTGATCACCGGGTGCAATGTCGAGAACGCCAGCTATGGCCTCGCCCTGTGCGCCGAGACGGTCGCGGTCGCCAAGGCCTTCGAAGAGGGGCGGCGCGGCGGGCTGGTGGCGGTGGCGGTGGTGGGCCTCAAGGCCGACCGCGAGCCGATCACCCCCTGCGGGCGCTGCCGACAGGTGCTCAACGAAGTCGCCGCGCTGGGCGCGACCGACCCGCTGGTGCTGTGCGTCAGCAAGGATGACGTGCGGCGGGTGGCGCTATCCGCGCTGTTGCCGCACGCCTTCGGGCCGGGGCATCTGGGCTAGCCCTCGCGCCCCTCCAGCCACTCCACCAGCGCTGCCATGCATTCGCGGCCCAGCAGCTTGCAGCGTTCGGGCGAGAAGCCCTGCTCGGGCTCGGGGAAATCGGCGATGTCCTTGTAAGGCATCTCCAGCGTCATCGACACCGCGCCGAAACGCTCGGCGAGCTGGTTGGTGCTCATCGAGAGATTCGCGCGGCCTGCCGGGGCCTTGGGGTAGCCGAGCTTGGTCTGGAAGTCCGGCGTGCGGCGGTCGAGGATGCGCTGGTAGCGATAGAAGCCCTCACCCTGCTCCTCCTTCCACGAGGGGATGCCCTCGAACCCGGCGAGGAACACCGCGGGGATCGCCTCGTCGGCATGGACATCCATCGCGAAATCGACCCCGGTCTCGTCCATCCGCTTGCGGATCGCCAGCACCTCGGGCGAGCGGTCGGCATTCGGCTCGGCCCATTCACGGTTGAGGTTGGTGCCCACCGCGTTGGTGCGCAGATGCCCGCGCCGCGAGCCATCGGGATTGCAGTTGGGGACGATGTGGATGCGGCAGTGCTTGCGCAACGCCCGCGCGACCGGATCCGCGGGGTCGGTCAGGCATTCGAGCGCGCCTTCCATCCACCATTCGGCCTGGGTCTCGCCCGGATGCTGGCGGGCATAGAGCCAGACTTGCGTCGTGCCTTCGCCCAATTCGAGGCAGTCGATCGGCTGCCCATCGAGCGTGGTGCCGAGCCTGACATAATCGACCCCCTCGGACGAGGCGGCCTCGGCGATCAGATCGTGATGCCGCTCCATCGAGTAGGGCGCGAAATAGGCGACCCAGAAGACGCCGCCTGCAGGCAGGTAGCGGATCGTGAGCGTGCCGCCCTCCTCGTCCTTGTCGAAGCTGGAAGCCGCGCGCGTCCAATAGGCGCGGTCTTCGCTGACGCAGGCATCGTAGTCCGGCCAGCCGCCCGGATAGGCGCTGGCATTGAGGCCGGTGAGCTTGAGCACCGCTTCCTCGCCGGCAGGTGCGCTGACGCGGAAGTGGAACCACTGGAAGAAATCCGATGCGTTGTCGCGGCCGATCGCAAGGCGCGCGGTCGCGCCCTCGATCCCCAGCACGTCGATATTGCCGCTGTCGAAACCGGCGTCGATGAAAAGTGTCATTATTGTCCTTGCAGCTTTTTGGCCTCGAGCGTCATGGTCTCGCCATTGCCACCGGGGAAGTTCTTGAACAACCCGGCGGCGAGCGTGCGGGCGCTGGTGTCGACCTGCGAATAGGGCGACTTGACCCCGGTTTCGATCTGCGCGCGGCCTTCCCACAGGGTCTCGCCGCCGGCGCGGGCGATGCGCACCGAAAGCTCGGTCACTGCCGCCGGGCCTTCGCGTCCGCCGCCCAGATTGATGCCGATCCCGGCGCCCACGCCGCTGCCGAAGCCGCCGGTCTGCCCGCCGACCCCGACGCTGACGGGCCCGCGCCGTTCGACCGGGGCGGCGGCGATGGGGTTGCGGGTGGTGCGCACCGTCGCAGTCTGGCTCGCGGGGACGCCCTCGGCCAGCACGGTATAGCCGAGCCGGGTCAGTTCGGCCGTGACGGCGGCGGTCACCGCGCTGCGCGCGGCCTGATTCGTCACTTCGTCGGGGAACACCAGCGTGATCGTGCCCTGTCCCAGCGCCTGCGGCTGCGCGCCGACGAACCGCGTCACTTCGACCGGTCCGGTATAGGGCGAGGTGGCGCAGGCCGACAGGGAAAGAGCGGCGGCAGCGGCCAGCAGGGGAAGCAGGCGAAGTTGGGGCATGGCGGGGTTCCTTTCGTGCACAGCCGCTTATAGAGCGCGCGGTTGACGATTTCTAAGCGCATTTACGCGATAAGGCCCGGCGACATGCAGAGTTCCGTCAGACCCCCCGTTCTCGTCACCGGCGGTGCCGGTTATATCGGCAGCCATGCGGTGCTCGCCCTGCGCGATGCCGGCTGGCCGGTGGCGGTGATCGACAATCTGGTGACGGGCTTCCGCTTCGCCGTGCCCGGTGGCGTGCCTTTCTATGAAGGCGACATCGCCGATGCCGATCTGCTGGCGCGGATCTTCGCCGAGCAGGGGACACGCGCGATCATGCATTTTGCCGGATCGGTGGTGGTGCCCGAAAGCGTCGCCGATCCGCTCAAGTATTACGACAACAACACCGCCAAAAGCCGCGCGCTGATCGCGGCGGCGGTGAAGGCGGGGGTGGCGCATGTCATCTTCTCCTCGACCGCGGCGACCTATGGCATCCCCGATGCCGCCGCCGTTTCTGAGGACACGCCGCAGCGCCCGATCAACCCCTACGGCTGGTCGAAGCTGATGACCGAGCAGATGCTCGCCGATGTTGCCGCTGCGCATCCGATCAACTTCGGCGTGCTGCGTTATTTCAATGTCGCGGGCGCCGATCCGCAGGGGCGCAGCGGGCAATCCACGGCAGGCGCAACGCATCTTATCAAGGTCGCGATCGAGGCCGCGCTGGGCAAGCGCGGATCGGTGAGCGTGTTCGGCACCGATTACGCGACGCATGATGGCACGGGGGTGCGCGACTACATCCATGTCAGCGATCTGGCTGCGGCGCATGTGCTGACGCTTGAGGCACTGATCGCCGATCCCGCGCGCTCGCTGACGATGAATTGCGGCTATGGCCGGGGCTTTTCGGTGACCGAAGTGCTCGACGCGGTCGACCGGGTGACGAATCGCCAATTGGTGCGCCGGATCGAGGGCCGCCGCGCGGGCGACCCCGATTCGCTGATCTCCGATCCCGCACGGCTCAGGGCGACGCTCGGCTGGGAGCCGCAGCACGCCGATCTCGACACGATCATCGCCCACGCGCTGGCGTGGGAGCGCAAATTGAGCGAATTGGGAGTGTGATCGGAAAAGGTTCGCATTGACGTGAGGGGCATGCGCCGCTAACGGCATGCCTCAATTTCCGCGCGTCGGGCCCTTCCGGCGCGCTTCTCTTTTGGAAAAAGCGTCATGAAGATCGTCAACAGCCTGAAGTCGCTCAAGGGCCGTCACCGCGACAACCGCGTGATCCGTCGTCGCGGCCGCACCTATGTGATCAACAAGACCGATCGCCGCTTCAAGGCCCGCCAGGGCTGATTCGGCGCGGCTGCCCGGTTGGGGCGGCTGAGGAATTCTGCGGCCCGCCTCCATACCGGAGCGCGGGCCGCAGCCGTTTGAGAATGGGCGTTCGAGGGCGTGATGCAGAAAGCCGTGGTGTTCGATGTCGGGCGGGTATTGTTCCAGTGGGAGCTCGGCGCGCTGTTCGCAAAGCTGATCGACGACCGCGCGGAGCTCGACTGGTTCCTCGCCAATGTCGTAACCGAGGAGTGGCATTACGAGCATGATCGCGGCCGCGCGCTCGCGGACATGGTGCCGGAACGGATCGCGCTATACCCGCAATACGAATCGCACATCCGTGCCTATGCGGCGCGCTTCAACGAGACCGTGCCGGGGCCGGTCGAGGGCTCGCACGCATTGGTCGAGCGGCTGGCGGCAGCGGGGGTGCCGCTGTTCTGCCTCACCAATTTCGGTGACGAGTTCTGGCAGATGTTCCGCCCGACCCAGCCGATCTTCGACCATTTCGAGGACATCATCGTCTCGGGCGTCGAGAAGGTCGCCAAGCCCGAGCCGCGGATCTACGAAATCGTCGAGGAACGCAGCGGCCGCGAAGGCGCGCAGCTGTTCTTTACCGACGATAACCCCGCCAATATCGCAGCCGCCCGCGCACGCGGCTGGGACGCGCATCTGTTCACCGATGCGGCCACGCTGGAAGCGCAGCTGGCCGCGGCGGGCCTCCTCTAACGCTGTCGGCTGTTTCGGTCGCAACGCGACCGCAAGGCCGACCGGCCTCAAGTAGCGAAGCGATAGGCCATCAAAACCGCGCGAGCCGCAGGCGCTCAAGCCCGCAGGGCTTGAAACGCGCCGAGGATGCTCGCCCGGATGGGCGAGCGAAATAAAAAACTAACCCCCGGCCACGCACTGGGGAGAGCGTGCCGGGGGTCGTGGAGCTCTGCCGGGCTGGAGAGGCGCGCCGACAGAGAGGGACATCGTGTCAGGTCAGTTGGCGATCAGCCGTTGCACTTCGCCAGTTCTTCGGCGGTGATGTCCTGACCATCGACCTTGAAGGTCGCGACTTCGCCGAACTTGCGGTTCAGCGCGCGGCACACGCGCAGCGGGCGAGCGGTGGTCTTCTTGGCGACGCAGGTGGCGTCCTTGCAGGCCCAGGCGACGCCATCGGTCACGGCCTTGGTCTCGCTCGTCGGGACGGAGAGGGTGGCGGTGTAATAGGGGCTGCCCGCGGCCTGAACCGGCGCGGCGCCGGTGGCCACGCCGAAGCTGAGGCCGGTATAGACCAGCGCCGAAGCGAGGATTGCCAGCTTGCCGGTGCGGGGGATGGAGAGGGTGTTGATCATCGGGGTATCCTTTGCCTGTTTTCAAAGAGGGGGCAGAGGCCCCCGTGGTCTCACTCGTCGGATTTTGCAATGCAACATTTCGATTCAAAACCAGTTGCTATTCGCTACCTAACTAACTAGGTTGTGAGTTGCAACTGAAAACTGAAATTTTTTTGTGTGGCCTGCAAAATCGGTTACACATGACCCCGGACGGGGAAGGGAAACGTTGAATGGGTGATTTGAGAGAACCGCTGCGCGAGCTGATCGAATGCGGATTGCCGCAAGCGCTCGAGGTGATGGGGGAACGCTGGTCCTTCATGATCCTGCGCGCCAGCTTCAATGGTCTCAAGCACTTCGAGGAATTCCTGAGCGAGCTCGGGATCGCGCGCAACATCCTCTCCAACCGCCTCGCCAAGCTGGTCGAGCACGGCATCCTCAAGCGCGAACCCTGCGCCGATGATCGCCGCAAGATCGAATATCGCCTGACCGAGAAGGGCTTCGATCTGCTTCCCGCGATGCTCGCACTGCGCCAATGGGGCCAGAAATACGGCGCGGAGCGCGTGGTCGAAGACCCGGTGCTGGTCGATGAGCGTGACCGGCTGCCGATCGGCCCGGTCTCGATCCTCGCGCACGATGGCCGCATTCTCGGCCATCAGGACCTGTGGCTGACCCGCCCCGCCGACCTCGGCAAGCGCGCCGACGGCACATTGGCGACCCCCGGCCAGCCGCTCGGCCACGGCGATGTGATCGATCTGACTTCCAGGACCGCGCGCGCGGGGTGATTCGCGCCGCAAAACCGGTCGATAGCTCCCCGCTCGCGGGTGGCATGGCGCGGCCATTGGGCTAAGGCGCCCGCGCATGAGCGTGAGCCTGCCTCCCGAATGCCACGAAATCCTGCATCGCACCTTCGGCTACCCCGCCTTTCGCGGGCAGCAGGAGGCGGTGATCGGCCGGGTGATGGCGGGCGAACACACGCTGGCGCTGATGCCGACGGGGGCCGGCAAGAGCCTGTGCTACCAGATCCCCGCGCTCGCCCGCGCCGGAACCGCGGTGGTGGTTTCTCCGCTGATCGCGCTGATGCACGACCAGATCCGCTCGGCCACCGCAGCGGGCATCCGCGCCGCTTCGATGACTTCGGCCGATAGCGACAATGCCGCCACCGCCGAGGCCTTTCGCAATGGCGAGCTAGACCTGCTCTATGTCGCGCCCGAACGCGCCTCGACCCCGGGTTTCCAGAACCTGCTGGAGCGTGCCAGAATCGCGCTCTTCGCCATCGACGAGGCGCATTGCGTCTCTGAATGGGGCCACGATTTCCGCCCCGATTACCGGATGCTGCGCCCGGTGCTGGACCGCTTCCCCGAAGTCCCCCGACTGGCGCTCACTGCCACCGCCGATCAGGCGACGCGGGCGGACATTCTCAGGCAACTCGGCATTGCCGACGAAGGCCTGATCGTCGCCGGGTTCGACCGGCCCAATATCCGCTACGCCATCACCCCGCGCGACAATGGCACACGCCAGATCACCGAACTGCTCCAGCGGCTGGAGGGGGCAGGCATCGTCTATGCGCCGAGCCGCAAGCAGGCCGAAGACCTTGCCGCCGCGACCACCCGTTCGGGCCGCGAGGCGGGCTTCTACCACGCCGGGCTGGAGCCGGACCGCCGCGCGCGGGTGCAGGCCGAATTCGTCGCCTCGGAAAGCATGGTGATGGTCGCCACGATCGCCTTCGGCATGGGGATCGACAAGCCCGACGTGCGCTTCGTGGTCCATGCCGGCCTGCCCAAGTCGATCGAGGCCTATTATCAGGAGACGGGGCGCGCGGGCCGCGATGGCGATCCGGCGGAGGCGCATCTGTTCTGGGGCGTGTCCGATTTCGCCCGCGCGCAGCAATGGCTGTCCGAGGTCGAGCCTGCGCGGCTGGCGGTGGAGAAGGCCAAGCTCGATAGCCTCTCCGCGCTGGTCGAAACCCCCGAATGCCGCCGCGCGGTGCTGCTGCGGCACTTCGGCGAGCATCCGCCCGCGACTTGCGGCAATTGCGACAATTGCCTCGATCCGCCGCAGGTGGTCGATGCCAGCGAGTTGGCGCAGAAGCTGCTCTCGGCGGTCTATCGCACCGGGCAGAGCTACGGCATCGGCCATGTCGAAAAGGTGCTGACCGGGCAAAGCGACGAACGGATCACTTCGCGCGGGCATGATCGGCTGTCGGTGTTCGGGATCGTCGATGCGCAATCCGCGCGGCTGCTGCGCCCGCTGACCCGGACGCTGGTGGCGCGCGGAATGCTGGCGGCGACCGAGCATGGCGGGCTGATGCTCGGGCCCGCAGCGCGCAGCGTGCTGAAGGGAGAGCGCAGCATCACCCTCGCCGAGCCGCCGGTGCGCCAGCGCCGTGCGCGGCGGGGGCGGGGCGGCAACGACGCGCCCAACCCGGTCGGCAATCCGCTGTTCGAAGCCCTGCGCGCCCGGCGCAAGGCGCTCGCCGCCGAACATGGCCTGCCGGCCTATGTCATCTTCCACGATTCGGTGCTGCGCGACATGGCGCATCAATGCCCCGAGACACTCGGCGAGCTGGGCCGGATTCCCGGCGTCGGCGCGAAGAAGCTGGAGACGTGGGGGGCGGAATTCATCGCCGTGGTGCGGGAGCATCTGAAGGGTTAGCGCCCTCTAACTCCCCTCCCCAAGGGGAAAGGAGTTAGAAGGCGTGCGCCCGCCTCCCGGCACACGCTCAAGGGTTCGCGCGCCGCACCGTATAGTCAATTCGGATGCGCACCCAGCTGCCGAACTGCTCGCGCCCGCCGATCCGCGCCGGGCGGACGCGGAACTGCCAGGCGGCGGCCATCACCGCGCGGCCGATCTGCGCGCCGGGCGGCGCTTCGCTCAGCAGCTGGCAATCCTCGACATAATAGCCCGTCACCTTCTTGCAGGCGATCAGCGCATACCCCGGCCCGGTGGCGGTCGAGAGGTAGCCGGCGAGCTCCTGATCGGTCGGCTCGCGATACCAGCGCGCGGCGTAGAGCGGCTCGCCATTGGGGGCGGTGCCGACCTGCTGGCTGTCGCCCGCCCGGCGCGGATCGCCGGTGTCGGCCGGGCCGTAGGACTGCCCCTGCCTGATCCTTGCGCCGATCTTGGGTGAGGGGCTGGCCAAGGGCTTGGGATCGGGCCGCGATTCGGGTTGGGGCTGGGGCGACGGGGCGGGGCGCGGATTGGTGTCGAAGGGCGAGGCGAAGGGCTGCTCTGGCTGCGGCAGCGCCTGATCGGGCGTGGGCTGCGGCGCGCTGTCGGGGCTTTCGGCCTGCTGTTCGGGCGTGGTCTCGGTTTCCGGCTCGACCGCCGGAGTGACGGTGGAGGCGGCGAATTCGGTGATCACCACCTTCTTCTCCGGCTCGCCCGCGATTTGCGTGCCCAGCGTGAGGAGCAGCAGCAGGATGAGCGCCTCGAGCGCCAGCGCGATCCCGAGGCTCGCCAGCTTGCGCCGGCGCGCGGCATCGCGCAGGCCGGCCCACAGAGCGGCAAGGCCCCGCCGCTCCGCGGCCTCCACTGCGAGAATATCGTCCGAAATCGCCACTGCGCCTTTGACAAGGCCGCTGGGGGAGAGGGCCTTCGTGCGCCTCTTAGCCCGTCATCAGCCGATAGGACAGGGCCTCGGCGATATGAACGCGGCCAACCGTTTCCGCCTCGGCCAGATCGGCGATGGTGCGCGAGACCCGCAGCATCCGCGTATAGCCGCGCGCCGACAAGCGCAGCTTTTCCGCCGCCTGCAGCAGCAGCTTGCGCCCTGCCTCGTCGGGGGTGGCATGATGTTCGAGCCGCTCGCCTTCCAGCTCCGCATTCGATCTGACGCCGCGTGCCGTCTGGCGCTGGCGCGCGGCGGCGACCCGCGCGGCGACCGCTTCGCTCCCCTCGGCAGGCGGGGGGAGCGTCATGTCCAATGCGCTGACCGCGCCGACATGGACGTGGAGGTCGATCCGGTCGAGCAGCGGTCCGGACAGGCGCGCCTGATAGTCGCCGATGCAGCGCGGATACTTGTTGCAGTTCCTCGCCGGATCGCCCGCATAGCCGCAGCGGCACGGGTTCATCGCCGCCACCAGCTGTACCCGTGCGGGGAAGGTGACGTGGGCATTGGCGCGCGCGACATCGACCTGCCCCGTCTCCAGCGGCTGGCGCAGCGAATCGAGCACCGGGCGCTGGAATTCGGGCAATTCGTCGAGGAACAGCACCCCCAGATGCGCGAGGCTCACCTCGCCCGGGCGCACCTTGAGCCCCCCGCCGGTGAGCGCCGCCATGCTGGCCGAATGGTGCGGCGCGCGGAACGGGCGGGCGCGGCTGATGCGCCCCGCTTCGAGCATCCCCGCGACCGATTGCACCATCGACACCTCCAGCGCCTCGGACGGCGTCAGCGGGGGGAGGATGCCCGGCAGGCAGCTTGCGAGCAGGCTCTTCCCCGATCCGGGCGGGCCGACCATCATCAGATTGTGCCCCCCCGCAGCCGCGATTTCGAGCGCGCGCTTGGCGGTCTCCTGCCCCTTCACCTGCCTGAGGTCGTTGCCCGTGACGCTCTCGGCCACCTCGCCGCGCGGCGGTTCGGGCAGAATGAGACTGCCTTTCAGATGCGCCAGCAGCCCGGTCAGATCGCGCGGGGCGAGCACTGGCACCCCGCTTGCCCAGCGCGCCTCGGGGCCCTGTTCGGCCGGGCAGATGAGGCCGGTGCCGAGCGCACTGGCGTGCAGCGCGGCGATCAGCACGCCGGGGCTTGCGACCACGCGGCCATCCAATGCGAGTTCGCCCACCGCGATCCAGTCGCCCAGCTGCTCGGCATCGGTCACGCCCATCGCCGCGAGCAGCGCCAGCGCGATCGGCAGGTCGAAATGCGATCCGTCCTTGGGCAGATCGGCAGGCGAAAGGTTGACGGTGATGCGCTTGGGCGGCAGCGCCAGCCCCATCGCGGCGAGCGCGGCCTGCACCCGTTCGCGGCTTTCGCTCACCGCCTTGTCGGGCAGGCCCACAACATTGAAGCGCGGCAGGCCCGGGCCGATGTGGCACTGCACCTCCACCGCGCGCGCCTCCAGCCCGAGGTAGGCGACCGTCCTCACCAATGCGACCATGCCTGCCCCCGTCCTTTCCCCGCCGCGGTTTGTGCAGCTTTGTGAGAGGCTTGTCGAGCCGGTGCGCATGATTAATCGAACCTTGCCACGCGCCCCTGCACGAGCGCTAAGGACTTTCTCAAGCATAAATCTTCGCAATTTCGGAAAGGATACCGGGCGACATTGCGCAGGCCATGAACCGCGCTCTTGCCCTCTTGCTTGCCGCCCTTGCGATGCTGCTGCCCGCCGCCCCGGCGCTGGCGCAGCAGACCGCGCGGGTGGTGACCACGGTCAGCTGGGTCGAAGAATGGGATCCGGCCACCGGCGAATGGGTGCGCGTCGCCGAGGACGGCGATGCCGGTTTCGTGTCCGATCACGTCCTTGACGTCGTCCAGCCCGCGCCCGGCCCCTTCATCCAGACCACCATCAGCGAAGAGCCGGTGCGTTTCATCGCGCAGGCGCCGCGCCAGAGCGCGCTGAGCGCCGGGATCGCGCGGTTCGGCCCGTTTCGCGTGATCGATGGCAAGCGCGCGGCGCTGGTCGCCTCGACCGATGCGGCCAGCCCGCAAGCCTTCGCCGCGATGCTCGCCGCCTTTCCGGGGATCGAGGTGATCGAATTCGTCGATGCGCCGGGCACCAGTCACGATCTTGCAAACCTCGCACTGGGCCGCGCGATCCGCGCTGCCGGGCTGGCGACGCACGTTCCGGCGGGCGGATCGGCCCGCTCGGGCGCGGTCGAGCTGTTCCTCGCCGGAACCCGCCGCACCACCGAGCCGGGCGCGCTTTTCGCAGTCCATTCCTGGCGTGACGAGCGCGGGCGCGAGCCGTCCGACTTCGCCCCGGATGCGCCGGAAAACCGGCTCTATCTCGATTACTATGCCGAAATGGGCATGGGCGCCGACGAGGCCCGCGCCTTCTATGCTATGACCAATTCGGTGCCCCATGCCAGCGCGCTGTGGCTGGAGGCGGGCGAGATGGAGCGCTGGATTGCGCCTGCCTCCCGCCGGATCGAAGGCGACGCGGCAGCGAGCGTGCGAGTGGCGCTGGCGCGGTCGGGCGATGCGCTCGGCGGGCTGGTGGCGCATTCGTTCGGACGGCTGGCTTCGTGGGAACTGCCCGGCGCCGTGGCCACCGCCCCGATCATTGCCCCCCGGCTGGCCTATGCTGATCCGGACGCCGGGCTGCTTGACTCTCTGGCGGCTTTCCCATAACGGCCCCGGTCTGATTTGCGGTCGCAGCGATGCGGCCCCGGCTGGTGTGCGGGCAAAGCCTCGCGGGACACCCGCCGGTTTCTTTGTTTCGAGGATGATATGAAGCGTACCTTCCAACCCAGCAATCTCGTGCGCGCCCGTCGTCACGGCTTCTTCGCTCGCAAGGCGACCCCCGGCGGCCAGAAGGTGCTCCGCGCCCGTCGTGCGCGCGGCCGCAAGAAGCTCTGCGCGTAATTCGTTTTCCGCAGCCCATCCGGGCTGCGGCCTCCTCGCTCACGGGGCCTGAAGGCCCCGTCGCTGCGGGCGCGCGGTCGCGCTTGCGGGCTCCCGTTGGGAGCCCGTTTGCGTTTGCGACGCTGCGGTGCGAAGTTCTCCGAACCGCGCCAGCGGTTCGCAAGCGCGACTGCGCGCCGCGGCTTATGCCGCGAAAGCCAAGGCGGACGGATGTCCGCCGCCCGGCGCTTGAGGGCCTCAACAAATGACTCAGGCGACAAACCCAACGCCTCCGATCCAGACGCTTACCAAGCGCGCCGATTTTCTCGCGGCGAATTCCGGTACCCGCAATGCGCGGGCCGGGTTCGTGCTGCTGACCCGGCCCAACGGTGGGCAGGGCATCCGCTACGGGATCACCGTCACCAAGAAGATCGGCAATGCCGTGGTCAGGAACCGCATGAAGCGGCGCTTCCGCGAATTGCTGCGCGCCGCGCTGCCGGTGCAGGGTCTTGCCGATCACGATCACGTGCTGATCGGCCGCGCGGGCGGGGTGGAGCGCGATTTTCATCTGATGGCGGACGAGCTCGCCAAGGCGCTGGAACGAGCGCGCGAAGGGCGCGGCGATCCGGCGGGCGGGCGCAGGCCAAGGCGGGGGAATCGCCGCAAATGAAGCAGATCCTCATCCTCATTGCGCGCGGCTGGCAGCTGGGCCCGTCGCGCCTTCTGCCGCCCTCGTGCCGCTACTATCCCTCGTGCAGCCAATACGCGATCGAGGCGCTGGGCAAATATGGTGCGCTGAAGGGTGGATGGATGGCGGCGAAGCGGCTAATGCGCTGCCACCCTTGGGGCGGCCACGGACATGATCCGGTGCCCTAGAGGGTCTGGAAACGGGACCGTTCTATCCCCATAATACACCTGTCGTCGCATAGTCTCGGGGCATACACTTGGATAATCGCAACCTTCTGCTCGCTGTCGTGCTTTCGGTTCTGCTGCTCTTCGGATGGCAGGCGGGGATGAGCTATTTCTATCCCGAAGCCGCCGTGCCAGCGCCGATCGCGCCGGAATCGGGCGCGCCTGCAGCATCGGCGAGCGGGCAGCCGGCCGCTGCCGGGGCCACGTCACTGGGGGGAGAGGCCGCGGCGCCGCGCAAGGTCGATCTCGAGACCGCGCTCGCCGGTGGCAACCGCGTCGCGATCGACACGCCGCGCCTGGCCGGGTCGATCAACCTCGTCGGCGCGCGGATCGACGATATCGTGCTCAAGGATTACCGCGAGACGGTGGAGAAGGATTCGGGCCCCGTTCGCCTGCTCGCGCCCGAAGGCACGCCCGGGCAGTATTACGCCGAATTCAGCTTCTCCAGCGGCGGTGCGTTCCTGCCCGGAAACCTGTTGTGGCAGGCCGATGGCAGCAAGCTGACCCCGGAAACGCCCGTCACCCTGACCCACACCGATGCCGCGGGCGTGACCTATGCGATCCGCTTTGCCATCGACACGAATTTCATGATCACCGCCACCCAGTCGGTGACCAACAACAGCCCGGCAGCGGCGATCATTCAGCCCTTTGCGCTGATCAAGCGCACCAGCACCAATGCGACGATCGACCAGTTCGCGTCCCACTCCGGCCCGGTCGGGGTGTTCGGCGGAAAGCTGTGGGACCCCCATTCCTATGCCGAGCTGGCCGAGGAAGGGCAGGAAGTGCCCGAAGGCGCGCCCGACTGGCTGGGCTTCACCGATCAATACTGGCTCGCCGCACTGGTGCCCGGCGACGGTCAGGGCAACGTCAAGGTCGACGATGCGAGCTTCCGGCCGCTGCCCGGAGACCTGTTCCGCGCCGACCTGCTCTACGCCGCCAGCACCGTGCCCACCGGCGGCACCGTGACGCAGGACACGCGCCTGTTCGCGGGCGCCAAGGAAAGCGGGACGCTCGACACCTACGAGGAAAGCGGCATCATCTATTTCGGCAAGGCGATCAGCTGGGGCTGGTTCGAGATTGTCGAAAAGCCGATTCTGTGGCTGCTGCGCACGCTTAACGGGCTGGTCGGCAATTTCGGCGTGGCGATCATCCTGCTCACCGTCATCATCCGCGGGCTGATGTTCCCCATCGCGCAGAAGGGCTTTGCCAGCATGGCCGCGATGAAGGCCGTGCAGCCCAAGATGAAGGAAATCCAGGAACGCTTCAAGGACGACAAGCAGCGCCAGCAGCAGGAAATCATGAAGCTTTACAAGGATGAGAAGGTCAATCCCTTGTCCGGCTGCCTGCCGATGCTGATCCAGATCCCGGTGTTCTTCGCGCTGTACAAGGTGCTGGTGCTGGCGATCGAGATGCGGCACGAGCCCTTCGTGCTGTGGATCCGCGACCTCTCTGCGCCCGATCCGGCGCATATCCTCAACCTGTTCGGCCTGCTGCCCTTCGAAGTCTCGGGCTTCCTCGCCATCGGGCCGCTCGCGGTGTTGCTGGGGATAACCATGTGGCTGACCTTCAAGCTCAACCCGGCGGCGATGGACCCGGTGCAGCAGCAGGTCTTTGCGCTGATGCCGTGGATGCTGATGTTCGTGATGGCGCCCTTTGCCGCGGGTCTGCTGCTTTACTGGGTGACCTCGAACATCCTCACCGTGGCGCAGCAGAGCTATCTCTACTCCAAGCACCCGCAATTGAAGGCCGCCAACGCGATCGCCGAAAAAGCGGCGAAGGGGTAGCGGACGTGACCGATCCTGACGACTGGCAGGCGCGCGAGGAAGCGGCATCGAAGCTCTTTTCCGGGCCGGTCGATTTTCTGCGCTCCGCCCCGCAGCTGCAATTCCTGCCCGATCCCGTCGTGCCGGAAATCGCCTTTTGCGGACGTTCGAACGTGGGCAAATCCTCGCTGCTCAATGCGCTGACCGGGCGCAAGGCCATCGCCCGCGCCTCGGTGACGCCGGGGCGCACGCAGGAATTGAACTTCTTCGACGTCGGGCGGCCCGAGGAAGAGGGTGCGCTGCCGCTGTTCCGGCTGGTCGACATGCCCGGCTACGGCTTTGCCAAGGCTCCGGTGAAGGTGGTCGACAAGTGGAAGGCGCTGGTCAATTCCTACCTGCGCGGCCGCGCGGTGCTGGCGCGCACGCTGGTGCTGGTCGACAGCCGCCACGGGCTGAAGGACGTCGACCGCGCGATGATGAAGATGCTCGACGAGGCGGCCGTGGGCTACCGCGTGGTGCTGACCAAGACCGACAAGATCAAGGCCAGCGAGCTCGACAAGGTGGCCGAAGCGACCGCCGCCGAAGTCCGCAAGCACGTTGCCGCCTACCCCGAACTGCACCTCACCAGCAGCGAGAAGGGCATGGGAATAGCCGCCCTGCGCGCCGCGGTGGTCGCGGATGCGCTGGGCGAAGGGTGGATGGGCTAACGGCGGGTCTGCTTCAGGGCCGTGCTTCTGAAGCACTTCGCCCGCAATCGGCTTTTCCTTTGGGCGCGCGGCGATAGGCTGTTAAGGGGCCGCCCATGCTTACCATCGACAACGTCACCGTGCGGCTTGGCGGCCGGGCCATTCTCGAACGCGCCAGCGCAACCGTGCCGGTGGGCGCCCGCGTCGGGCTGATCGGCCGCAACGGCGCGGGCAAATCGACGCTGATGAAGGCGCTGATCGGCGAGATCGAGCCCGACGATGGGGAAATCTCCAAGCCGTCGCGCGCGCGGATCGGCTATATCGCGCAGGAAGCGCCGAGCGGGTCGATGACCCCCGAGGACGTGGTGCTCGCCGCCGCCACCGAGCGCGCCGAACTTCTGGCGGAGCTGGAAACCTGCACCGACATGGACCGCATGGGCGACGTGCACGAGCGCCTGCTCGCCATCGACGCCTATTCCGCCCCGGCGCGCGCGGCCAAGATTCTCAATGGCCTCGGTTTCGACGAGGACATGCAGCAACGCCCGGTCGACAGCTTCTCGGGCGGGTGGAAGATGCGCATCGCGCTGGGCGCGCTGCTGTTTTCCGAGCCCGACATCCTGCTGCTCGACGAGCCCAGCAACCACTTGGATCTCGAAGCGACGCTGTGGCTGGAGAACTTCCTCAAGTCCTACCCCGCCACGCTGGTGGTGATCAGCCACGAGCGTGATCTGCTCAACAAGGTGGTCGATCACATTCTCCACCTGCAGGGCGGGCAGCTGACGCTTTATCCGGGCGGCTATGACGCCTTCGAAAAGCAGCGCGCCGAACGCGCGGCGCAGCTTGCCGCGGCCAAGGCTTCGCAGGAGGCGCAGGCGGCACGGCTGCGCGATTACGTGGCGCGCAATTCCGCCCGCGCCTCGACCGCGAAGCAGGCGCAGTCGCGCGCCAAGATGCTCGCCAAGATGCAGCCGATCGCAGCGCTGATGGAAGACCCCTCGCTGAGCTTCGATTTCCCCGATCCGGCGGAGATGAAATCGCCGATGATCACGGTCGAACAGGCGGCCGTCGGCTATGGCGAGGCGCCGCCGATCCTCAAGCGGCTGAACTTCCGGATCGAGGCCGATGACCGGATCGCGCTGCTGGGCCGCAACGGCAACGGCAAGACCACACTGGCGCGGCTGCTCGCCTCGCAGCTTGCCCCGGCGGAGGGCGCGGTCAATGCGCCCGGCAAGCTGAAGGTCGGCTATTTCACGCAGTATCAGGTCGAGGAATTGGCGGGGGAAGACACCCCGCTCGATCTGATGAACCGCGCGATGGAGGGGGCCTCGCAAGGCGCGGTGCGTGCGCAGCTGGGGCGCTTCGGCTTTTCCGGGCCGCGCGCGAACCAGCGGGTCGACAAGCTTTCGGGCGGGGAGCGCGCGCGGCTGGCGCTGGCGCTGATCACCCGCGACGCGCCGCATTTGCTGATCCTCGACGAGCCGACCAACCACCTGGATGTCGACGCGCGCGAGGCGCTGATTCAGGCGCTCAACGGCTATTCCGGGGCGGTGATCCTGATCAGCCACGATCGCCATATGGTCGAGCTGACCTCGGACCGCCTGGTGCTGGTGGATGGCGGCACGGCGCGCGAATATGCCGGCAGCATGGATGATTACATCGACTTCATCCTCGGCCGCAATCAGCCCAAGGCGGATCGCGGCGGCAAGGCGAAGGGTGCGCGCAATGCGGGCGCGGATCTGCGCGCGGCGCAGTCGGAACAGAGCAAGGCGGAAGCGGCCATCGCGCGCCTGACCGCTGATCTGGCGCAGCTGGACGCGCGGATCCTCGCAGCGCACGGATCGGCGATGCAGGGCCTGCTCAAGCAGCGGGCCGAGGTGGCCGATCGGCTGGCCGAGGCGGAAGAGGCATGGCTCGCCGCCGGGGCCGCGCTGGAGGCCGCACAGGCCGCCTGAGCCGCCTACTCCGCCAGCGCTTCCAGCATGTCCGCAGCCAGCGCGCGTGCGGCAGCGGCGGCAGCTTCGCGGTCGGCATTGTCGCCGACTTCGTAGGTATAGGCGGGGATGGCGTAGGTCTGGTGGAACCAGTTCTTCGTCGTTCCGCTGCCCGGATTGGCGTTGCGCGGTTCGAGCGTGAAGGGATAGCCCGCGAAGGCCGCTTCCTTGCCGCCCAGCCAGCGCGCGAGGAAGGCCGCCTGCGCCGGTGTCGCCTCGTCGGGCCCCTGCACATAGAAGAGGTTGCGCCCGGTCGAGTGGAAATCGACCATCAGCACCGGCCGCACCCCGGAAGGCAGTGCGCCGAGCCATGCTTTCAGGCTGCGCGTTTCGGGCTGGGTGAAAGGGCCCCAGTCGCGGTTGAGGTCCACCGCGCCGCGATTGGCGCGCCAGTGGCCGCGCACCACGCCATCGGGGTTGAGCATCGGCACCACCAGCACCTGCACATCCCCGAGGTTCGCCGCCTGCGCTGCGAGGACATCGACGAAAGCCTCCATCGCAATGGCGCCCGTCACCTCGGGCGGGTGCTGACGGCCGATCAGGACCACCAGCCGCGGCGCATCCGCGCGCCCCAACCGGATCGCGTTGATCGGGCGGCCATCATGCGACGTGCCCAGTTGGAAAACCGCCGCGCCCGAGGCCTTGCTCCACCGCGCCAGCGCCTCGCGCGTCTGCTCCGTCACCAGCAATTCCTGCGCGGCGACCAGTCCCGCACCCGGCGGCAGATCGAAGCGGGCAGTCTTGCCGTCGGCGCTCACCTCGGCCTCAAGCGCGCGCCAGCCGCCCTCGGTCGCCAGCTTGGGGGCGTAGCGGTGCCCGCTTTCGAGATAGCGCAGCGTCACGCTCACCGGCGCTTCGCCCTCCGCGCTGTAGCGGAAGGCATACCACGGGCTGGGATTGATCGGCGGGGCGTGTTCGGGGGTGACGAGCAGGGTGAAGGCGCGCTCCCCCGTCACCGCGCAGGCCAGCGGCGGCGCACCTGCGAAATCGAAGGCGAGGGTAACGCTGGCCGAGCGGCAGTCGCCCGCCACCGCAGCCGAGGCCGTGCGTGGCGGCGGGGCAGGGCTGCACGCTGCCGTAGCGAGTCCCCCCGCCAGCAAAGCCATCCCGGCCCACAGGTGTCGCATCGCGCTGCCCATGGGCCGGAGACCTATCAGAAGTTCTTGCGCACTTCGACCCGCCACACCCGGCCACGGGCCGAATGGAGCGCGCTGAAGAAGCCCAGATCCTCGTCCGCCAGCGGCGGGTCCTTGTCGAACAGGTTGTTGACCCCCAGCCGGATGCGCGTGCCATCCAGCGCGCCCTTATCGAAGGAATAGGACACGTTGAGGTTCACGGTCAGGATGTCGTCGACCCGAAAGAAGTTGATGTTGGGATCGGGCGAATCGAACGGCTCGTCGCGGCTGACGCTGGTGTCCCACGCCTGCCCGACATATTGCGCGAACAGGCCGACATCGACCGGGCCCATGCCCCAGTTGACCGAGCTGGAGAAGCGCCACTTGGGCCGCCCCTCGATCTCGAGCAGCTGGCCGAGGCCACCGACCACCACTTCGGGCGGCAGCAGCCCGTCATTGATTCCCTCGAGCAGTTCCTGACCCTCGTTCCCGGCCGATTGCACGAAGCTGGTCAGCCGCGCGGCATTGAAGCGCAGGCGAATGTCGCCCGCGCCGAAATCGGGGACGTTGTAGAACAGGCCGAAGTCCCAGCCCTTCGACACGCGGCTGTCGAGGTTGAGATAGGGATCGTCGACGAACAGGATCTCGCCCGCCGCCGCCAGCCCGGTGCCTTCGAACAGCGCGACCTGTTCGGGGGTCGGATCGGCGCGCACGACCGCGGGGTTGGTGCCGCCCGCAAGCCGCCGCAGCAGATCGAGCGCGATCGCGTTGTCATCGCCGAAGGTGCCGACGAGGCCGGTCTGCTTCACGCGCCAGTAATCCGCCGTCAGCGTCAACCCCGGAATGAAGGCCGGTTCGAGCACGATGCCGAGGTTGATGCTCTCGCTGTCTTCGGGCTCAAGCTGGTCGGTGCCCGAACGGAAGCTGATCACGCCTTCGCCGGGGCAGACCGCGAGGCTCGAAAGCTGGCCCTTGGCGACCTGCGCGGCGCAGATCACGAAGTCGTCGCGCGTGTTCGACCGGGTGGTGCCTTCGTCATTCACCTGCACCAGGTTGGGCGCGCGGAACCCTTGCGACCATGCGCCGCGGAAGGTGATCCCCGGCACGGTGGTCCACGATGCGGCCACGCGCGGGACGATGGCGGTCTCGTCGATATCCTTGAAGTGTTCCACCCGGCCCGCCAGCTGGAGGTTCAGCGCGCTGACGAGCGGGATGTCCATATCCTCGCTCACCAGAGGCACGAAGGTTTCGGCATGGGCCGACCACACATCGCGCGAACCGCTGGTGTCGGGCGAGGGGCTGGTGCCGACCACGTCCGAACCGAAGGTCACGCCCGGGATCACGCTGTCGGTCCAGGTGATCGTGCCATCGAGCCGCGGGTCGCGATCGTCGAAGAAGGTTTCGCGCCGCCATTCGATCCCCGCCGCAATCCCGACATCGCCGCCGGGCAGGACAAAGAGATCGGAGCGGCTGACCTTGAAGTCGGCCAGCGCCAACGAAGTGCCGCCCTTGCGGAACACGCTGATGCGGAACGGGTCGATGCTGCTGGTGGGATTGGGGGTGCAATCGCCATTGCCCGGATCGCCCGTCACGCAGCCGCCGTTGAAGGGGTTGTAGGCATCGGGCGTCCACTTGTTGATCGCCTCCTGCAGCAGCGTCAGCGAGACGCGGTTGCCTTCAAGGTCGGTGGTGCGCGCTTCGGAATAGACGAAGCCGGTGTCGAAATCCCACGATCCGAAATTGCCCTTGAGGCCTGCGACGAGACGATAGGAATCCTTGGTTACGTTGACCGAACGGTTGCCCGCATCGACGAAGCGGTATCGCTCCATGATCACATCCGCGCCGCCCGCGGGAATGGTGGTGCCGCCGATCCGGTTGGGGTTGGGCGTGCCGTCGGGGAAGGTGACGGGGCCGAAGGGGTTCCAGTAGGCATTGCGACTGATCCCCACCGGCACCGCGCTGAGGATCGCGGCGGGCGTGATGAAGCGCTCGCTTTCCGACCGGTAATAGCTCCCCTCGAAATAGGCTTCGAGGCTGTTGGTAAGCTCGTAATTCAGCAGGCCCATCACATTGTAGCGGGTCTTTTCGCTGATCAGGGTGGTGCCGAAATTGGTGTTGTAGCGCACCGCCACATCCGGCGTGATGCCGGGGCGTGCGCACAGACCATCGCCCAGATCGATGCGGCAACCCGGAAAGGTGCCCGGCTGGAGGTAGAAATCGTCGTCCCCCAGCGGCGTGCGGTTGCTCGGCGCCTGAATGTCGAACTGGCCAAAGGGGCCGAAGGTGTTGCGGTTGTTGAACTGGTTGTCGCCTTCGAACGGCGTGCCCACCACCAGAGGGCGGCGGTCGTCGTCGGCGGCATAGTCGCGTTCGGACGAAGGCAGGCCGGTCTCGTGGAAATAGCCGCCATAGACGGTGAGGTTGGCGCGCCCCCCGGCAAAGTCGAAGCCATAGCCGCCTGCCAGCGCGTAGCTTTCAAGGCTGGTGCCTTCCGAGGCGCGGAATTCGCCTTCGATGAAGCCGCCCCGGCGGTTGCCGCGCAGCACGGTGTTGACCACGCCTGCGACCGCATCCGCGCCGTAGATCGCCGAAGCGCCGTCGCGCAGCACTTCGATCCGCCGCACGGAGCCGGGCGCGATCTCGTTGGTGTCGGGGCTGACGACGGGCACCAGCAGCTCGGTCTGGAAGCCGGGGTTCAGCACCATGCGGCGGCCATTGATCAGCAGCAGCGTGTTGCCGGTGCCAAGGTCGCGCAGGTTGATCGAGGCGGCATCGCCGCGGGCGTTGTTGACGGTGGTGTCGTTCTGCTCGTTGAAGGCCACCCCGCCCGCCTGCGGGATCGAGCGGAACAGCTCGTCACCCGATGTCGCGGCGACGTTGGCGATGTCGATCTCGTCGACGACGGTGACGGGCAGTACGTCGTTGATCTTGGCGCCCTGAATGCGGGTGCCGGTTACGGTGATCACGCTTTCCTCTTCCGCCGCGGGTGCGGGCGGCGTTTCGGCATCCTGCGCATGGGCGGCCTGCGCCGCGATCAGACTGGCACCGCACAGCAGGGTGAACCTGCCAACTCGGTTGGTGGACATACCTATTCTCCCCGTTTTTCAATGATCTTGAGTGATTGCGCCCACTTGGAAAAAAGCTCCGGCCACTGGCTGATGACCTGATCGGGCTTGCCCAGACCCCAGCCATGCCCGCCGTCGCGGAACAGGTGCAGCTCCGCGCTCGCCCCGGCGGTGGTGAGGGTCTGGAACAGCAGGATACCATGCCCCGGCGGCGTGGTCGGATCGTCGGCGGAGGCGAAGATGATGGTCGGCGGCGCGTGCTTGTCCGCGTAGGTATCGAGCGACCATGCCGCCTCGGCCTCGGGCTTGGCCTTGTCGCCCACGATCTCGCGCCGGGTGCGGGTGGTGTCATAGGGCGCGCGCAGCGTGACGACCGGGAACAGCAGCACGGCAAAATCGGGCCGGGCCGAGACATGTTCGAAGCGGTCCTTGCCTTCATAGAGCGCGCGGCCCGGCTGATAGGCGGTGAAGCCCGCCAGATGGCCGCCTGCGGAAAAGCCCATGATTCCGATCCGGTCGGGCGCGATGCCGAATTCGTCCGCGCGGGTGCGGATGATCTTCATCGCGCGCTGGGCGTCCATGAAGGGCGCTTCGGAATCCCATCCATCGTTGGGCAGGCGATAGATCAGCTCGAACACGGTAAAGCCCTGCGCGGCGAGCCATTCGGCGGCGGGCGTGCTTTCCTTCCATAGCTGGATGCGGAAATAGCCGCCGCCGCCCGCCACCAGCACTGCCGCGCCGTTGGGCTGGGCAGGGCGGAAGACGCGCATCCGGGGCGTCGCGATATTCGACACCGCGCCGAAGCCTGCGCCCTTGTCGCCCAACACCTCCGGCCCTTCGACCTTGCCATTGCCCGGCGGGGTGCCCGGCCACAGGCGGATTTCCTCGCGCGCGGTATCGTTCGCGGCCGCCAGCGCGGCGGGGGCGAACAGCGCGAGCAGCGCTGCGAGAGCGAGGCGGATCATGGCGTTTTCTCCAGCACCTTGGCGAGGCTCTCGCTCACCGGCCCGCTGCGTTCGTGGCGTTCGATATCCTCGGGCGGGAGCGGCATGGGCGTGCCCGCCAGCGCAGCGGCGAGGCGGGTCTCGTCAAGCGCGCCTTCCCACTTCGCCACCACGATCGTCGCCACCGCATTGCCGATGAAATTGGTGAGCGCGCGGCATTCCGACATGAAGCGGTCGATCCCGAGGATCAGCGCCATGCCCGCGACAGGCACGCTCGGCACGACGGAAAGCGTCGCGGCGAGGATCACGAAGCCCGATCCCGTCACCCCGGCCGCGCCCTTGGAACTGATCATCGCCACCAGCACCAGCGTCAGCTGCTCGGCGAGCGACAGATCCACGCCCACCGCCTGCGCGATGAACAGCGCGGCCAGCGTCATGTAGATGTTGGTGCCGTCGAGATTGAAGGAATAGCCCGTCGGCACCACCAGGCCGACCACCGCCTTGCGGCATCCGGCCAGTTCCATCTTCTCCATCAGGCTCGGCAGCGCGGCTTCGGAGGAGGAGGTGCCCAGCACCAGCAGCAATTCGGCGCGCAGGTAGCGGATCAGCGCGAGGATCGAGAAGCCCGCGAACCACCCCACCAGCCCCAGCACCACCAGCACGAACAGCAGCGAAGTAAGGTAGAACGTCCCCACCAGCGCGGCGAGATTGGCAAGGCTGCCGATCCCGAACTCGCCAATGGTGAAGGCCATCGCCCCGAAAGCGCCGATCGGGGCGAGCTTCATCAGCATATTGACCAGCTTGAAAATCACCTGCCCGAAGGATGCGAGCACATCGGTCACCAGATCGCTCGCCGGGCGGGTTGCGGCGATCGCGACGCCCGCAAGGATCGCCACCAGCAGCACCTGCAGGATCTGCCCTTCGGTGACCGCGCTGAACAGGGTTTCGGGAATGATCGAGAGCAGGAAGCCGGTGATCGTGGTCGCCTCGGCCTTGTCGGCATAGTCGGCGACCGCCGAGGTATCGAGCGTCGCGGGGTCGATCCCCAGCCCCTCACCCGGGCGCACCAGATTGGCGACGGCAAGGCCGATGATCAGCGCCAGCGTGGAGAAGGTGAGGAAATAGGCGAAGGCCTTGCCCGCGACGCTGCCCACCGCCTTCAGATCGCGCATTCCGGCAATCCCGGTGGCGACGGTGACGAAGATCACCGGGGCGATGATCATCTTGACCAGCTTGATGAAGGCATCGCCCAGCGGCTTGAGGCTGGCGCCGAATTCGGGCGCGAAATGGCCCACCATCGCGCCCAGCGCGATCGCGGTGAGGACTTGCACGTAAAGCTGCCGGTAGAACGGCAGGCGCACCGGCGCCGCGTCGCTTGCCATGTTGGTGTGCGAACCCATCGGTCGCTGGCTCCCCCGGATTATCTGTTCTCCGCCAGCAGGATCGGCGCGCGAAGGACGCGCTGCAAGCCTTTGTGACAATCCGGGCGGGCCGCGGCTTTTCAAGGACTTGTCCGCAGCTCTGGGAGAATTTGTGCGGATTTCCGCACAAAATTCTTGCGGCCCGTGCGGAAAAGCGCACAAGCGGTGCCGGCAGGGAGAGCGGGTTTTGGCGACGGGCGGCAGATTGGGGCGCTGGTATCTGGCGGGGATCGCCGGGCTGGCGGCGCTGCTGATCGGCGGGCTGGCGATGCTCGCGCTCGACCGGGCGATGCGGGTCAGCGCGCTCGAGGAAACCCGCGCCGCCGCCACCAGCCAGGCCGCGATCCTTGCCGCCGGGTTGGAGAGCGAGCTCAACAAGTTCACCCTCGTGCCCCGCGTGCTCGCCGCCGACCCGGAGGTTGCCGCGCTGCTGGGGGGCGAGCGCGGGCAGCAGGCCGTGCTCAACCGCCGCCTCGCCGCGCTGGCGCAGCAGACCAATGCCGCCGCGATCTACCTGATGGACGCTAAGGGCACCACGCTCGCGGCGAGCAACTGGGACCGGCCGGACAGCTTCATCGGATCGAATTACGGCTTCCGTGACTATTTCGCCGGGGCGCTCGCCGATGGCACGCGCAGCGAATTCGCGCTGGGCACGGTCAGCCGCCGCCCCGGGCTCTACCTCGCCCAGCGCGTCGGCCCGGCGGAGCGGCCCTTGGGCGTGGTCGCTGTGAAGGTCGAGTTCGACAGCCTCGAGGCCAAGTGGCGCGATGCGGAAGATGGCGTGTTCGTCACCGACGCGGGCGGGATCGTGCTGCTCGCCAGCGATCCCGGGTGGCGGTTTCGTGCCGCGCCGCAAGCGCCCGGCGCGGCAGCCCCGCGCGATCCGGCGCGCGATGCGGTGCGCTATGGCGTCGCCGAGCCGCGCCCGCTGGCGC
>FWWL01001618.1_pt1 | contig 52046 bp, 55 predicted proteins | sample 2228331 | NCBI WGS metagenome assembly FWWL01 (sample SAMEA103939775, study PRJEB20133) | metagenome | reverse complement strand
AATAAACAAAAAACGGAGATTGATATGCCGGCAAAGAAATCTAAAAATAGATCCGCAAAAAAAAACTTGGAAGAGCTTAAAACCTCTAAAGCTTTAATTAAAATCTTTCCCTTTTCTTTTGAACTTTCCTTTTTTTCTACCGGGGAGATTTCTTCTCTTTACTTTCAGCTTTATTTGAATCCTTTTAAAAATCAACTTTTGATTGGGGAAGATGAAAAAGACTTAGTTGATAACTTTTTAAGAGAAATAGAAAATTACTTCCTTGGTAAGAGTTCTTATCTTAATCTTCCCCATTTTTTGGAAATTTCTCCCTTAGTCAAAAAGGTTCTACTAACTTTAAGAGAAATTCCGAGAGGAAAAGTTCTTACTTACGGAGATCTTTGTAAAAGAGTGAAAGGGATAAATTCTCCAAGAGCCATCGGAAGAGCCTTGTCTTTAAATCCTTTTCCTCTTTTTTACCCTTGCCATAGGGTAATTGCCAAAAATGGCTTAGGAGGTTTTTCTCAGGGACCTCTTTTGAAATGGCTCCTTCTTTATTGGGAAAACTGTCTAAATTTTGACAGTTTTTCTTTTGTCAAAAAATTGATATAAATTAAAAAATATTTAAGGGCTTTCACATCTTCTCTGGGGGGACTCTCCCATTGTTTTTTTAGGGTTTCCCAGAAATATAGGTGTTGCAGTTTTATTGGCATAATTTTTGATAATAAAAAAATAAAGGGTCAAGGAGGAGAGGTATGGCTGAAGAGGTAAAGGAAGAAAGTAAGGTTGCTAAGGGAAGTAAAAAAAGGTTGTTAATCTTTCTTTTAATAGGATTTTTAATAATTGGGATAGCTGGAGCCGGAGTTTTTTTGATTTTAGGTAAGAAAGGAGAAGAACCAGAAGGTGAAGGTAGTCCTAAAAAGGAAAAAAAAGTTAGGAAGTCTAAGGATACAATTTTTATTGTAATGGATCCTGTAATAGTCAATCTTATGGATCCTACAGGCAAAAGATATTTTCAAGTCAGAATTAGTTTAGAAGTTCCCACGAAAAAGGAGGAGGATGAACTAAAGAAAAAGGAACCTTTAATTAGAGACAGAATTTTGACAATTTTAAGTAGTAAAACTGTAGAAGAGGTTATTGCTCCTGATGCAAAAGACAAGATAAAGGAACAAATTTTGAAAAAACTTAATGAAGAGTTAGGAGAGGATATGATTTTAGGAGTTTATATTACCCAATATATTGTGGAGTAGGGATTTATGGAGAGCATCTTAACTCAAGAAGAAATTGATGCCCTTCTTGCAGGCTTAGAAAGCGGAAAGATTGATACAACTCCTGAAAAGCCTGAGGAAGGCAAGGTAAAATCCTTTGATTTTAGAAACTATGCTATTTCAACCCGGCTTAAAATTCCTGGAATTGATGTAATCAATGATGCCCTTATTCGTTCTCTTAGGCTTAGTTTTTCTACCATGCTAAGAGAAATGGTAGATTTAGTTAGTATTCCTACGCAAATGGAAAGATTTAAAGATTTTTTAAATAAAATTCCGGTACCCACTTCTATTCATATTTTTAGATTAGAACCTTTAAAAGGGAGTTCCCTTTTGATTATAGATGCCCCTTTGGTTTTTATTTTTGTAGAGAGGTTTTTAGGTGGCGGAGAACGAAAGGTTGTTAGAGTTGAGGGAAGAGAATTTACTCCAATTGAACAAAAGTTAATTATGCGAGTTGTGAATACTATTTTTTCTGAATTAGAAAAGGCTTGGAAAAATATCTATCCTATAAAACCTAAGTATGTGCGAAGCGAAGTTAACCCTCAATTTGCTCGGGTTTTACAACCTGAAGAAACCGTTTTGGTTACTGGTTTTAATGTAGAGTTAGAGAACATCTCTGGGAAGATTCTCTTTTGCTATTCCTTAAGTTCTATTCAACCTATTAAAGAAAAACTTTATTCTCCCTATCAGATTGAAGAGTTTGTAGATGCCAAGTGGAAGAAGTTTTTAGAAGAAACTGTGGTTAATAGTGAAATTAATGTAGTCACCTATCTGGGTAAGGGAAAAATCACCTTGGGAGAGCTAATTCATTTGAAAAAAGGAGATGTTCTTGTTTTGGATAAAAAGGCTTATGAGCCTGTAGAAGTGTATATAGAAAATACTCCTAAGATTTTAGGAAGGTTAGGAACCTTTAAAAAACATTTAGCTGTGCAGGTAGATAAATTTTTAATTTTTAAAGAGGAATAAAGAGGAGGAAATCTATGAGTGAAGAAAATCTTGAAAAAGAAGTTCTTAATCCGGACGATTTGATGGCTATGTGGGAGACAGCTCTAAAAGAGTCGGCTCAAAGTAGCGAAAAAACTGAGGATAAAGAAGAGATTATTCCAAAGGTTAAGCCTGTTAAAGAGGAACCTCCTCGGCCCTCTATTCCCTCTCAACCTGTTCAACTTCAGGAACTCAAACAGCCAACAGAAGAAAGTATCCATCCTGAACTAGATTTTATTTTAGATATTCCTCTTGAGATTGCCGTGGAAATCGGAAGAACTAAGATGCTAATTAAAGATTTACTTAAGTTAAATCAGGGCTCCATTATAGAACTGGAAAAATTTGCTGGAGAACCAATAGAAATTTATGTTAACGGAAAGCTTATGGCTAAAGGAGAGGTCGTAGTTGTTAATGATCGGTTCGGGGTAAGGATTACTGAGATTATAAGTGCCCAAGATAGAATCAGAAAATTAGGGAATTAAAATGGAGTGGTTCCATTATCTCCAAAGCTTAGGTATTTTACTTTTAATCTTAAGTGTTCTTCCCCTTTTAGCTCATTTTTATAAAAAATATCAACCCAAGCTTCCCTCTCATTCCTCTATTAAGGTTCTTGAAATTAAAGCTATCGGTTATAAAGCCCAACTTTTGCTAATAGAGGTAGAGGGGAAAAGGTTATTAATTGGGCTTTCTGACAAAAATTTTAACTTTTTAGCGGAAATAAAGGGGGATAAAAGAGATGATTTTTAGTCTTTATGCTTTAGCTTTGCCAACCCTTAAAATAGGTTTAGAAGGTGCTCAAAATCCAACTCAAGTAAGTATTTTTCTCCAAATCCTTTTTCTTTTAACCATTCTTGCTATTGCACCTTCTCTTCTCCTTATGCTTACTTCTTTTACTCGGTTAATTGTAGTTTTTTCAATTTTAAGACACGCCTTAGGATTGCAACAATCACCGCCTAATCAAGTTCTTATTTCTTTAGCCCTTTTCTTAACCTTTTTTATTATGAGTCCTGTCTTTAAACAAGCCTATGACCAGGCTATTTACCCTTATCTTAAAAAAGAGATTAATGAAGAGGAGCTTTTTTATAAGGCCTCTCAACCTCTTAAAGAGTTTATGCTGAAAAATACCCGAGAAAAGGATTTGGCCCTTTTTATTAAACTAAAAGGAGAAGAAAGACCTAAAAATAAAGAAGAGATTTCCCTTCTTACCCTTATTCCAGCCTTTATGATCAGTGAATTAAAAACGGCCTTTCAAATCGGCTTTTTACTCTATATCCCCTTTATGGTAATTGATTTAGTGGTTTCCAGTGTCCTTATCTCTATAGGTGTTTTGATGCTCCCTCCCATGATGTTTTCTTTACCGCTTAAGTTACTGCTCTTTGTTTTAGTAGATGGTTGGAACCTCTTAATAATGTCCTTAGTTAAAAGTTTTTATTAAAGGAGGGTCAAAAATATGACGGATACTACAGTTATTACCTTAGCCAAATCAGCCATTCAATTAACTCTTTTTTTATCTGCTCCTCTTTTAATTACTGCTTTAGTAGTGGGGTTAGCTATAAGTATTTTTCAAGCGGTTACTCAGATTCAAGAAATGACCCTTACCTTTGTGCCTAAGATTTTAGCTATGGTCTTAGTTATCTTTTTGACCTTACCTTGGTTTCTAAAAAAATTGACTGCCTTTACAGAAAATCTGATTTTAAACATCCCAGGGCTGATTAAATGACCGAAGCTCTTTTAGAAGGATTGCAGAAAAATTTTTGGACCTTTTTATTAGTTTTTCAAAGAATTAGCATCCTTTTAGTAGTTTTTCCCCTTTTTTCTGCTACTTTTTTCCCAATTAGAATAAAATTAGCTTTTTCTCTTGTTTTTTCCCTTGGTCTTACTCCCATTATAAGTTTTAAGATCAATTCTCCTCAAAGCTTTATTGAGTTCTTGCCCTATCTTTTTTCAGATTTTCTTCTTATCTTTGTGTTTTCCCTCTTTTTTAGATTGATTTTAGCTGGGCTTGAATTAGGAGGTGAAGTAGTTGGACTTCAAATGGGCTTTGGAATTTCTCAAACCTTTGATCCCTTAAGTGGAGTTAGTATGCCCCTTATCTCTCAATTCCTTTATTTTATCTTTCTCTTGTTTTTTTGGACCTTTGATATTCATCACCATATTCTTTATTTCATAGTAAAATCTTTTGAATCGATTCCTCCAGGGACTTTTCTTCTTAAAGAATCCCTCGGGCAATTTTTAGCTAAGAAAGGAAGTATAATCTTTGACATTTCTGTCAAAGTTTTAGCACCTCTTATTATTTTTATGCTTTTTATAAATTTGGTGCTGGCTATAATTGGGAGGCTTATTCCTCAAATCAATATCCTTTTTGTGAGTTTTCCTTTGACTCTGGGATTAGGCCTTCTTTTCTTTGGTCTTATGCTCATTGTGCTTCCTAAGGTCTTTGGGTCTTATCTTAGAAATTTTAGTAATTTTTTAGAGCATCTTTTAAAGATTTGAGAAGACTATGCCAGAAGAACCAGCCCAAGAGCGAACTGAAGAAGCTACTCCTCGGCGAAGAGAGGAAGCAAGACGCCGGGGACAAATTGTAAAAAGTAGAGAACTATCCTCAGTTGCGGTGCTTAGCGCAGGTTTCTTGGGTCTTTTTATTCTAAGTGTCCTCTTCGTGCAACAATTCTACTTTTTGCTTAGATTTTCCTTAGATAAGTTTACCTTGGACACTATAGATTTTCTAAATCTTAGCTATATTACTAAAACTTATTTTCAAAACCTTATTAAAATCCTCTTACCCTATTTTAGTTTATTAATTTTAGCCATCTTTATAGTTTATATGGTGCAAACTGGAGGAGGAATTTGGACTGGAGAACCCCTTACCCCTAAATGGGAAAGAATAAACCCTGTAGAAGGCTTTAAAAGACTCTTTTCTTTAACTTCCTTAGTAGAACTTATTAAGTCTCTTCTGAAATTAGCTATTCTTGTAGGAATTAGTTATGGAATCTTAAGTCAAAAAATTGACATTATGGTCAAAGTTTTGGGAATGGATCTTTTATATTTTTTAAAGGTTTTGGAGGGGCTCTTAAAAGAATTTCTGGGAAAGTTACTTTTAATTCTTGTTTTTTTAGGGGTTCTTGATTGGTTATATGTGAGATGGGAGCATGAGAGAAAACTTAGGATGACAAGGGAGGAATTAAAAGAGGAATTAAAGCAAACTGAGGGAGATCCCTGGGTTAAAGCTAAGATTAGACAAAAACAGAGAGAGATGAGTAGAAGAAGGATGTTAGAGGAAGTGCCTAAGGCGGATGTTGTTATTACCAACCCAGAGCATTATGCTGTAGCCCTAAAATATGAGATAGGTAAGATGCCAGCCCCTCAAGTTATAGCTAAGGGGGTAGACTTTTTGGCTCAGAAGATTAAGGAGATTGCTAAAAACTCAGGGGTTCCTATTTATGAAGACCCTCCTTTGGCACAAATTTTGCATAAAAAAGTAGAGGTAGGAGAATATATCCCTGAGGAACTTTATCAAGTAGTAGCTAAGGTTTTAGCTTATGTTTATAAAGCTAAGGAAAAAAGGAAGTAATAAATGGAAAGGACGGCTAATTTAAAAAATCTTTTGGATCTATATAGTATAGCTGCTGTTGTAGGAATACTTCTTATCTTTGCCTTAGTTATTTTTCCTTTACCTAAGCTTTTAATTGATTTTTCTCTATCTTTAAATTTTTCTATAGCTCTTTTAGTTTTAATTATGGCTATGCAGGTAAATAAACCTTTAGATTTTACCGCCTTTCCTTCCCTGCTTCTATTAACTACTCTTTTTAGGCTCACTATGAATATTGCAACTACCCGAGTTATTCTTTTAAGGGGGCATGATGGAACGGATGCCGCTGGTCATCTTATTAGAAGTTTTGGAGAATTTGTGGTTGGAGGAAACTTTGTAGTAGGCTTTATTGTCTTTCTTATTTTAGTTTTAATTAATTTTATAGTTATTACAAAAGGTGCGGGTAGAATTGCTGAAGTGGCTGCCAGATTTACCTTAGATGCTATGCCTGGAAAACAGATGGCTATTGATGCCGATTTAAATGCTGGGCTTATTGATGAGAAGGAGGCAAAAAGAAGAAGAGAGGAAATTGCTAAAGAAGCAGAATTTTACGGAGCTATGGATGGTGCTTCTAAATTTATTCGAGGAGAGGCTATAGCAGGATTGATAATTACCGTTATAAATATTATTGGTGGAATCCTTATCGGAACCCTTCAAAAAGGCTTAGATTTAGGTACTTCGGCTAAGACATATACTATTTTGACTATTGGAGATGGATTGGTCTCTCAGCTTCCTGCTATTATTGTTTCTACTTCAGCTGGTATTTTAGTAAGTAGAGCATCTGCTGAATCAGGGATGAGTAAAGATATTGCTAAACAATTTATTGTAAGACCAGAAGCACTCTTGCTTTCGGGTCTATGCCTCTTAGGAATAGGCCTTATTCCTGGTCTACCCTTTTTACCCTTTTTCTTTTTTTCCCTTCTTTTAGCTTTTTTAGCCTTTATTTCCTATAGACCTTCCAAGGAAGCCAAGATTGAAGTTGAAGAACTGCCTCCTTCTCCGCCTTTAGAGGTGGAGGAGGTTCGTCCTGTGGAACTGCTGGCTTTAGAATTAGGTTACGGGCTTATTTATTTGGCTGATTCGGCTCAAGGTGGGGATCTCCTGGAAAGGATTAAAAACTTAAGAAAGCAGATGGCCCAAGAATTAGGTATTATAATTCCTTCGGTTCATGTGCGCGATAACCTGGCCCTTAAGCCTGGAGAATATCAAATCTTGATTAAGGGAGTGGAAGTAGTGCGGGCTGAACTTATGCCGAATTATTATTTAGCCATTCCACCTACTTCAGATTTTTCACCCCCTGAAGGTGGAATTCCTACTACAGAACCTACCTTCGGAATGAAAGCCTATTTTATCTCGGAGGACTATAGAGAGAACGCCGAGATGGCAGGCTATACGGTAGTCAGTCTTTCAACGGTTATCACTACTCATCTTTCCGAGATTATCAAAACCTATGCGGATGAACTTCTTACTAAACAGGAAGTTCAAAAGATAATTGATACCCTCAATAAATATTCACCTAAATTGGTAGAGGAAACCTTAAATGTTGTAAATTTGACTACCATTCAAAAGGTTTTACAAAATTTGATAAAAGAGGCTATTCCTCTTAAGGACTTGGTATCTATTTTTGAAGCTTTAAGTGATTATGGGGCTAATATTAAGGATCCTGAGATTTTAATGGAATATGTGCGTCAAAGAATATCTAGGTTTATTGTAAGACCTTATTTGATTGATAAAAGACTTTTATCTTTAATTATAGGAGATGATATTGAAGAGATAATAAGAAAGAGCTTACAAAGAACAGAACAGGGTATTTTTTTGATGATTGATCCTAAAATTGGATCTAAGATTGTCTCAGCTATTACTCAGGCTGTAGAAAGGGCTGGACAAAAAAATATTTTACCCGTTATCCTTTGTGGACCCACTATTAGAAGACATTTGAGAAAATTGATAGAAAGAAGCTTAAAATATATCCCAGTAATTTCGCAAGCCGAGGTACCGCCGGATGTAGAGGTAGAGTTAATAGAAGTAGTTAGATTAACCAGAGAATAGGGATATGAGAATAAAAAGGATTAGAGCCAAAGATATGGTTTCAGCTTTAAGAAAGATAAAGGAAGAGTTAGGAGAAAAGGCTGTTATTTTGGATTCTGGAAAGGTTAAAGAAGATGGAATGGAATTCTACGAAGTGGTAGCAGCTATTGAAGAGATAGAAATAGAAAGAGAACTTTCTTTTCCTGAACCCCATCAAGAAGACAAACACCTTAGCTTTCCTAAGAATTTTTATAGAGACTTAAAAAAGGATCTTGAGGAGATCAAAAAAATTATTAAAGGTCTTGTGCCAGGAGATAAAAGTTCTCTCTTTTATTCCCTTATTAAAGAGGGGGTTCCTGAAGATATCATTGAAGAGATAGAAAAATCTTCTCAAGCTTTAGAGGTATTTATTACTAATTCTTTAAAGAAAAAGGGGGTATCTCCTCGGTCTCCCCTTTATGTATTTATTGGAGAACCCGGAGTAGGGAAAACTACTACCCTTTTTAAGTTAGCCTTTTGGACCAAGGTGCATAAAAAAGCTCAGGTAGCCATTGTAAGTGTAGATAACTATAAAATTGGGGGAAGGGAGCAGTCTCAAAAACTATCTCAACTTTTAGAAATTCCCTACTATCAATCCGATTGGGAAGATTTAAAAAATTTTTATGAAGAGCTTACAGCTCGTTATCAATGGATTTTAGTGGATACCCCAAGCTTAGACAAGAAATTTAGTCTTTATGACCTTTATGAAGTTTTTCAGTATTGTTCCTTTTTAAGATTTTATTGGGTGGTAAGAGTTACAGAGCACTCGGAAAACATATTGTCCCTTTGGGAAAACCTCAAAAATCTTCCTGTAGATGGGTTGATTTTAACCTTTTTAGATAAATTAGTAAAGGGTTATAAACTTTTTTGGATATTAAAAGAAGATATTCCTCTGCCTCTTTTCGGAGGAACAGGGGAACGTATCCCCGAGGATTTAGAAGCCTTGGAAATTAAAGGACTTTTAAATTTATTTTTAAAAGGTATAAATAAGGAAGAATTTTTAGAAAATGGAGGTAATTTATGAAAAGTTTTTCTGTAGCTAGTGGAAAGGGTGGAGTAGGTAAGACAAGCTTTGTCATTAATATTTCTTTAGCCTTAACTCAATTAAATCAAAGGGTTCTTATCTTTGATGCTGATCTGAGCTTAGCTAATGTAGATATTATGCTTGGGATTTCTCCTAAGTTTGATATTCGCTATGTCTTAAACGGAAATTTAACTCTCTCAGATATTTTATATAAAACGGAATACGGATTTCATATAGTTCCCGCTAGTTCAGGTTCCAATGAACTCACTAAACTTACTTCTTCTCAAAAACTTCTTCTTTCTGCTCAAATGGAGGAAGCCTTTTATCCCTTTGATTATTTGTTTTTTGATATTTCAGCTGGCATTTCGGATAATGTGTTCTTCTTTTCTCAATTAGCAGATGAAAGAATTGTTATAGTTACTCCTGAACCTACTTCCATTGCCGATGCCTATGCCTATCTTAAGGTGCTTTATAGAAATAGTAAAATAAGGGATTTTTACTTAGTAGTCAATATGGCTAAGGATGAAAAAGAGGGGAAGAAAGTTTTCCAACAACTTCTTTATGTAGTAGAGCGCTTTCTTCCAGAATCTAAGCTTTCTCTTCTTGGGATCTTACCTTATGATGAATCGGTAAAGATGGCTATAAGAAGTCAAGTTCCCTACTTAATTTGTTGTCCTGAAGCTAAAATTAGCCTAAAGCTCAAAGAGATTGCCTATAAACTTTTAAAATACAAGTCCGGAACTAAACGAAAGGATTTTGAGGAATTTTTAGAAAGATTTACTACACTTTAAAAGGGGTTTATATGGTAAAGAGCCAAAAATTTAATCCTCCTTTAGAAAAGGTGATAGAAGAATTTTTACCCCGAATAAATCACTTAGCCAATAAATATGCCTATTTAGGGCAACCGGTACTTTCTAAAGAAGATTTAGTTTCAGCTGGAATAATCGGTTTAATAGAAGCTTATCATCGTTTTGATCCTGGAAAAAAGGTAAATTTCAGAACCTTTGCCGAGTACAGAATTAGAGGAGCTATTTTGGATGAACTTAGAAAGGTGGATAATTTTTCCAGAACTGTTCGCGAAAAGGCTACTCAATTGGAAGAAAAAATTAAAGAACTTCATGATAAATTAGGAAGAATGCCTGAAGAAGAAGAAATAGCGAAATTTTTAGGTATAACAGTAGAAGAGTATTATAAATTGTTAGAGGAAATAAAGGGAATTAGTTTTGTAGATATTAATTATTTTAAACAAAAAATACCTGAATTTGAAGAAGATATTTTTGAGTTTCTTAATATTCCTTCTCAAGAGAAAGATCCCTTTGACAAAATCTTTTGGAAAGATCTTCAAGAAAAGTTAGAAAAAGCTTTAGATACCCTTTCAGAAAAGGAACGTTTGATTCTAGCTTTATATTACTATGAAGATCTTACTATGAAGGAGATAGCCAATATTCTGGGATATACGGAGGGAAGGATTTCTCAACTCCATAACCAGGCTTTATTAAAATTAAGAAGTTTTTTAAAGGATAAAATTTAAAAGTTCTTGTATTTTTAAAAATTTAAGGTTAAGATTAGAAAAAAATTAAAGGGAGGAAAGGGATTATGCCTTTGGATCCTAATATGAAGATCCTAATTGTAGATGACTTTTCCACTATGAGAAAGATTATTCGAAATATTTTAACCCAACTTGGTTTTAAAAATATTTTAGAGGCTGATGATGGAACTACAGCTTTAGATGTCTTGGCCAAAGAAAGCGTGGATTTAATTATTTCAGACTGGAATATGCCTAAGATGAGCGGGCTTGAACTTTTAAAAGCCATTCGCTCCAATCCCGCAACCCAAAATCTTCCCTTTGTTATGGTTACAGCAGAGGCCCAAAAGGAAAATATTTTAGAGGCTATCAAATATAAAGTTAGTCAATATATAGTGAAACCCTTTACTCCAGAGACTTTAAAGGAGAAATTGGAAAAAGTTTTTGGAGGCTAATTTGGAAGAAGAAAAAAGTCTCCTGGAAGGAGAGAAGGAGAAAAAAGAAGTAGAAAAAATAGAACCCCTTCTGCAAGAGCTTTTAGAAGAAAAAGAAGAAGTAGAAAAAGAGAAAAAAGAAGAACAACTTAAAAGAAAAAAAGATTTTCTTTGGATTCTCTTAGGGTTTCTCTTAGTTTTTTCTTTAATTTCAAGTCTTTATGTCCTCTATACCCTTCTTCAAAAAAAGGATCTCCCTCTATCTCAAAAACTAGAAGAAAAACCTAAGGAGGAAAAAAAGGCTCCTTTAGAGGAGAAGAAAGAAGTGGCTTCTTCTAATGAAACTGTAGAAAAGGAAAAGATAATTGTTGGAGTTTCTCCGGTTAAAAAGGAGTATCCCTATAAATTAGTCTTGAAAGATTTTTTATATCCTCTGAATGAGCGAGTTTTCGTTAAGATTGATTTTCATTTATATTTTGAGGAAGGTCAAGAATACAAAAGAGCTATAGAAGAAGAGCTTCTTTTAAGGAAGCTTTTATTGGATGAGATAAGAAAAATGGATCCTTCCTTGTGGAGAGAAGAAAAGAAACTAAAAGAATTTGAGGAAGAATTAAAAAAGCTTCTTCAGGAAAAGCCTCTAAATTTAAAAGTAGATAAGGTAGAAATAGAAGGAATTTATTTGAAGGCTTAAAAGGTGAATAAAGAGGTCCTTTTGATTCTCTTAGTGATCTTTGATTTTATTATTTTAATTTTATTGGTGTTTTTTTATTTAAGATTTAAAAAATTTTTGAGTTTGCCCTGGGAAGAGATTGAGGAGAGCTTAGAGAGGGCTCAAAGGTTAGTGGAAAGGCTGAAGGAAGTAAAGGGGATAGAAAAGGGAGTAGAGAAGGTGATAGAAAGTCCTAAAGAAGAGGTCCTTTATTTCTATCAAAAGGGTTTAAGTGTAAAGGAGATTGCTAAGAAAACTGGGCTTACTGAAGGGGAAATAGAGCTAATTCTTAAGACCCATAAAAAGAGGCTTTAAAAAATAGATGCAAATTACAGCTCCTGTTCCTATTTATTATCTTCCAGAAAATCTTTGGAATCTTTTTACCCGTCCGGGAAGAGAATTACTTATGCGGGTTTTACAGGTTGAAGGTAAATTCTTGTATTTAGAGATGGGAGGCTATAAATTTCAGGCCCGACTTGGTGGTACTTTAAATCCTGAAGATTTTAAACCAGGGGAATTGATTAGGGTTCGAGTGGTCCGCTCTGAAAGTCCCTTACTTCTGGAAATAATAGATAAACCTAAGGGTGAGGGAGTACCCCCTATTCTTTATCTTTTAGTTAGAGAAGCTCCTGGTAAAAGGGAGGCTTCCTCTAAGGCTTATCAAGAATTAGGAATTTTAGGAGAACTTTTGAAAGGTTTTTCTAAAATTGGAGAAAAAGAAAAGGATAGGAGCCCAAAATTTCTTGAAGAAATTTTGGGAAAAGATATTAAATTTAGCGAACCCTTTTTAGAGGAAGATAGGATTTTTATGCCCTTTCTCTTGGGAGAGGAGCGTTCCTGGGGATATTTAGAAATCTTAATTCCTGAAGAAAAGGGTGAAAAGGTAAGACTCTTTATTTTAAAGCTCTTTTTAGATTATTTAGGTATGGTGGAAACTATTTTTTATTATTCTAAGGCTGGTCTTGAGGTGGATCTCTTTTTTTCGGATAAAAGGGCTTTAGAGTTGGCTAAAAGTAATCTTTTAGAATTAAAGAGAAATCTTTCTTTTTCTTCAAAATCAGTTAAAATTAATTTAGAAAAAAAAGAAGTTGTTCCAGGGCAACTTTTGGAGCGGGTTGGATAAGATGGCCATTTATTTTGATAAGCCTGGCAAGGAGAATACTCAAGCCTGTTTAGAGGTGGTTTTAAAAGCTATTGAAGAGAAGGGTCTGCGGGATATTGTGGTAGCTTCTACTTATGGAGATACAGGTCTTCTTTTGGCTTCAGCCTTAAAGGATAAGGGGGTAAATTTAGTTGTAGTAACCCATAATGTGGGTTTTCGTGAGCCCGGAACTTGTGAAATCACTGAAGAGGTTAGGGAAGAGCTAAGAAAATTAGGAGCTAAAGTTTATACAGGCACGATGGTTTTTAGAAATATTGGTTCAGCTATTAAGAGTCAATTTGGCTATTCCGAAGAAGCTATAATTGCGCAAACCTTAAGAATTTTTGGGCAGGGACTTAAAGTGTGTGTAGAGATTGTGATGATGGCCTGTGATGCGGGACTTATTCCACCGGAAGATGTAATTGCGGTAGCCGGAACAAATAGAGGAGCAGATACAGTAGCTATAATTAAAGCAGTTCCTTCCAATTTATTCTTTAAATTAAAGGTAAGAGAAATTTTAGTTAAACCCAGGGATTGGTAATGAAAAAAGCTTTGATTGTAGATGATTCTAAGGCTATCCGGCAGATAGAGAGAAAATATTTAGAAGAAATAGGTTTTAGAATAGTTGAAGCGGAAAATGGAGAAGAAGCCCTAAAGGTCTTAGAAGAAAATCCTGATACAGTCTTAATTATTCTGGATTGGCATATGCCGGTAATGAATGGTTATGAATTTTTAAAGAGGGTCCGAGCTAATCCTAAGTGGTCGGATATAAAAATTATGATGGTTACTACAGAAAATCAACAAAAATCAGTGATAGATGCTATTATGGCTGGGGCTAATGAATATTTAATGAAGCCCTTTGATAAAGAAATGCTTGAAACAAAAATTCAATTTCTTTTTGAAGGCTTCTAAAATGTCAGGAAAAATCCGGGTTTTAATAGTAGATGATTCAGGGATAATGAGAAAACTTATTAACGATATTCTTCAAAAGGCTTCAGAGATTGAGGTGATAGGACAGGCTACCAATGGAAAGGAGGCTATTGAAAAGGCTAAAGTCTTGAAACCTGATGTCATCACCCTTGATATTGAGATGCCAGAAATGGATGGTTTGACAGCCCTTAAATTTCTTAAGAAAGAGGTGCCTCAAACTAAGGTCATTATGTTTTCTTCCTTAACTCAAGAGGGAGCTAAGGCTACTATAGAATCCCTCTCTCTTGGAGCCTATGATTTTGTTCCCAAGCCTTCAACTAAGTCCTTTTTAGAGAGCGTTAAAAAGATTGAAACGGATCTTCTTCCCAAAATTAAAAGTATTAGGGTTTCTAAGGAAATAGGACCTTCTATAGTTTTACCTTCTAAGAGGTTAAGGTCTGGTGTTTTTAGGATTCTGGGCATAGGGGTTTCTACAGGAGGTCCTCAAACTTTACAAGAGATTTTAAAGGATTTGCCAGGAAATTTTCCTTCTCCTATTCTTATTGTTCAACATATGCCTCCTATTTTTACAAGACAGTTAGCTGAGCGTTTAAACAAAATTTCCCCTCTTCAGGTGAAAGAGGCTGAAGAGGGAGATCTTATTAAACCAGGTATGGTTTATATTGCCCCAGGAGATTATCATATGGAGGTAGTTACTGAAAACACTCAAAGAAAGATTCATCTTCATCAGGGTCCCCCAGTTAATAATTGTAGACCTGCGGTAGATATCCTTTTTGAAAGTTTAGCTCAGCATTATAACGGATCCTGCTTAGCCTTAGTCCTAACTGGAATGGGTAGGGATGGAGAAAAGGGTGCTAAAAAAATTAAAGAAAAGGGAGGAGCTGTTATTGCTCAAGATGCCCAAACCTCAGTAGTCTTTGGTATGCCAAGGGCTGTGATTGAGGCTAATTTAGCTGATGAGGTTTTAGCTCTCCCTGAAATCTCTAAAAGATTAAGAGAACTCTTCCGCTGCTACTAAAATGGAAAGAGAAATCTTTAATTTTTTTACAGCCTTAGTTGAGAAAACAAGTGGAATTTCTTATAGAGAGGGTAAAGAGTATCTTTTAGAAAATAGGCTTACCGAATTAGCCTTATCCTTCGGTTATAAAGACTTAAACTCCTTTTATAATAAAGTTAAAACCAACCTTACCCCTAACTTACTTAACCAGATTGTAGATTCTCTTACTACTAATGAAACCTATTTTTTTAGGGATCATCACCCCTTTGAGGCTCTAAAGAATTATGTTTTACCGGAACTCTTTTCCAAGAGAGCCCAGGAAAAGAAAATTGATATCTGGTCATCCGCTTGTTCTACCGGTCAAGAACCTTACAGTGTAGCTCTCATCCTTTTTGAGTATTTCCAAAAATATTTAAATTCCTATAAAATTAATATTTATGCTACCGATATCTCCGAAAGTTCCTTAAAAAAAGCTAAGGAAGGAGTTTATAATCAGATTGAAGTAAACCGAGGACTTCCGGTACCCTTTTTAGTGAAATATTTTCACCAGGTCGGTTCTAATTGGTATATAGATGAACGGATTAAAGCCTTGGTAAAATTTGAATATTTAAATCTTTTAGAAACTGAAAAGAGATTGAAAAATACCTTTGATCTAATTCTTTGTCGTTATGTTTTGATTTATTTCAGTAAAGAGGTTAAACTTAAAGTTTTTCAATCTTTATGGAAGGCTTTAAAAAAGGGAGGCTATCTTATCTTAGGAGCAACAGAACTTCCTCCTCAAACCTATCCTGATATGGAAAAAAAGATGTTAGGTAAGACGATAGTCTTTTATAAAAAAGACTAAAGAGGGAAAATAACGAAAGTTGGGTTTATCCGCTTTAAGACCTTAAAATCTCCTCCTGATAATTAGGAAGTTCTATTAAAATTTCGGCTCCTCCCTCTACATTCCGAGCTTGAATTTTTCCACCCATATTATTTTCAATAATCATCTTACTCATATAAAGCCCAATTCCAGTCCCCTTTTCCTTGGTAGTGAAATAGGGATCAAAAATCCTATCTATTATATCCTCAGGTATTCCCCCTGCATTATCCCTAATCCTTATTATAACTCTATCATCAATCCGGTCTACCTCAATCTCAATCCTTTTTTCTGGAAAAGAATGGGTTTTTTCTCTTTCTAAAAAGGCATCCTTAGCATTATTTAGAATATTTAAAATTACGTGTTCAAATTCATTTTTATAACCTAAAATAGTGTGGTCTCCACAGACGATAATATCTTCTACTCTTTCAAAGACTTTGTTATGGGTAAGACAAGTTAATTGGAAGTTTATATTATGGTTCCTAAATTGGGCTGATAGAAGTCTTAAAACATTAGCGATAGCTTCCTCTACCTCAAAGATCTCTTTTTCTTTACTGGGACGGAAAAAGTTTCTAAAATCTTCTATGGTTCTGGACATAAATTTTATCTGATTTAAGCCTTTCTCTACGGAATCTTTTAAGTATTTCGAGGTGAGCTCCCCATAGGCCTGGGCATCAAGGAGGTCCTGTAGAATAAGCCCTAAGGTATTTAGGGGTTGGCGCCATTGATGGGCAATAGCACTAAGCATTTCTCCCATAGCTGCTAAACGCGCTTGATGGGCTAAAATAAAATCCTTTTCCTTACTCTTTCTTACCTCCTCCTCAACCCTTTTTTCAAGATTTTTATTTAATTCCTCTAAATAGAGATTCACAGTCATTAATTCCTTTTCAGACTTATAAAGCTTTTTTGAGGTTGTATTAAGGGCTTGAATTAGCTCATCTATCTCCCAAATAGAAGAGGAAAGGGAAAGGCTCTCTCCTTTAGCTAAAGAAAGGTTTTTAGCAAACTGAGTAATTACCCTTAACTTCTGAGAAAAGATGTTAATAAAAAGGATAAGAATAGTGAAAACTATTATTCCTATAAATAGGTTAAAGAGAAAGGAGTACCAAAAACTTTTCTTGAAGAGAGATCTGTAGATTTCCAAATAGTAGGAGATAGAAAACCAACCTACATCCCCTTTTAAAAGAGGAAAAAGAAAAGTTAAAGAGTGGTTTTCTTTAATTACCAAGGGTTTTATCTCTTGGGGAAGATTCCGATCTCTTTTTTCTAAGATAACCTTAGGCTTACCTTCTTTACCTCCATTGCTTTCATTAAAAACAGTAAAAAGACTTTTTCCATCTCTTCCATAAAGGGTTATTTCTATTATGTCGGGATTTTCAGCCATTCTTAACAAAAAGGTTTCTAAGGAGGCATAATCTGAGAGAAGGAGATACTCGCTAATAGCAAGGCTTAGATTCTTAGTAAAAATTTCTTTTTCACGAAGAAAACTCTTAATATAGTAGTGTTCTTGGATATTAAAGAACATAAAATTACCAACCAGGTATGCTAAGGCTGAGAGGAAGAATATAAAAAGAGAGACTCTAAAGGAGAGAGTTTTAAAAAGCTTTTTAAGGTTAGGCACAGCCTTACTCTTCTAAAACTAGATACTTTTCAAGACCTAATCTTTCTAAGGGTAGATAATCTTTCTTGTAGTCAGCTACTAAAGGCTCTGGAATTTGAATCCCATTCAGAAGAATTCGGTTCTTAGGATCCTTAGCTATTTTTAAAAAGGCTTCCTTAATTAAATTTTGAATCTCCTTGGGTATTTTTTTATTAGCACTAAAAGGATGAGGGGCTGAACCGGGGGTTATATAGAGGATGCGCAACTGAGCTTTAATTTCCTCTCTTTCCCTTTGCAAAGTATTATTTACTCCACCTCCTGCCTCAGCCTTACCTAAGACTACCCATCTATAAACATTATTATGAGTTTTGACATAAATAGGGGTAAAGGTAATTTTTTCTTTTTCCCTTAGAAGGGCTCTCATATAAAGGGCGGCTGCATAGGCATTAGGAGCCGGAAAGGCAATGGTCTTTCCATCTAACTCTTTAACTGAGTTTATAGGACTATCCTTTCTAACTACAAGAATTCCTTCCAGAGGAGTTTTATCTTTAATAAGAGGTATATAATGTTTTTTAACCATTACCTGATGATAGGGACTCATAAATGCCAAATCCGGATTCCCCGCCAAAATGTCTTTTTCAAAATGGGGAATACTTTCATAAAATTTCAAAGCAAATTTAAGCCCTGTTTCCTTAGAGAGAAGTTCTAAAAAGGGTTCCCATCTTTCTTTTAACTCTAAAAGGGGAAACTGAGGGACAATAGCTACAGTATAAACTCTTTCAGCTAAAACAAAAGTAGGAAACAGGATTAAAAAACTAAGGATTAGAAAAAGGTCTTTCCAGAGCCTCTTCATTCTTATCTTCACCTCCTAAGGTTTCTTTATAAACACAGGTCCTGTTTCTTCCAGTTCTTTTAGCTTGATAGAGAGCTTGGTCAGCCCTTTCAAAGAACTCTTGAGGAGATAAACCCTTTTTAAATTCAGCCACTCCAAAAGAACAAGTTACCTTCCCTACCTTAGGAAAGGGATAACTCTCTATAGAAGATCTTAATCTCTCTGCTAAGGAAAAGGCCTCTTCAAGGGGGGTATAAGAAGTTAAGATAACAAATTCCTCTCCTCCCCAGCGGGCTAAACAATCTGATTTCCTAAGATTCTCAGAAACTATCTCACAGAGGGTCTTAAGAACCTCATCCCCTATAGCATGCCCAAAGGTATCGTTAATTTTCTTAAAATGGTCTATGTCAAAGAGAAGGAGACTAAATGGGAGATTATATCTATTAGCCTTTTCCATTTCTAATTTAAGAAGATTCTCAAAATAGCGCCGATTATAAACCCCAGTCAAGTTATCCATAAAGGCCATCTGCTTAAATTCTTTTAACTCCTTTTCCCAATCCGAAATATCTACAAAAGAAAAAAAATATTTGTCAAAGATCTTTGTTCCTTTTACCAAAAAGTAAAAATTTGTGTTTTTTCTTTTTAAGGTAATTATATAATTTCTATGTAAATCCTCTTCTAAGAGTTCTATCCAAGACTTTGTCTGAGACTCGTAATCTTTATCATCAATAAAAGTAATTAATTCTCCTATGCAACGGTGTTCTTTTTTAAACTCCTCAAAGGAGGAATATCCAAGAAAAGCAAGAAAAGATTGATTAATATATTCTACCTCCTTTCCATCACTTACAAGTAAAAAAGTGGGATTTAGGTCTAAGAGATATTGGATAAATCTATTTTTAGCTTCCCTTTCTCTTTCTTCTAATAAGCGAGAGCTAATTTGGATAAGAGCTTTTAACAAATCTTGAATATCTATGGGCTTTAAAAGATATTTATCTATTCCTATCTCTATAGCCTTTATTAAATAGTCACTTTCACTATGAGCTGTGAGGATTATTATAGGGGTATTAGGATTTATCTTTTTAATCTCTTCAGCCATCTTAATTCCATCCATTTTAGGCATTCTTATATCAGTAATTACAATATCTGGGTTATGGCTTTTAAAAGATCTAAGCCCCTCTTCTCCATCAAAGGCTACATAAAGAGTTTTTACCCTCCTTCTTAAAATAGGCTCTAAAAACTTCCTAATAGAAGGATCATCTTCAACTAAAAGCACACTTAACCTTTTTAAAAGACTACTTTCCTTTAGACTATCCATAGTTCCTCTCTAAGAATTCTTGATATATAACAGGGATTACTACAGAGCACTTCCTTTTCCTCCCTTAACTTCTTTTCCTTTTTACAAATTAGGGCTAAAAGCGTTAGTTCCAGCTCAGGAAAATAAAAAGCCTTTAGTAAAAAGCACTTCTCCCCTCCTAATTTTAGGGGTATAGGCTCTTTTTTACATTTTTCAATAAATGCTTCCCACCTAATCTCTAAATCCTTAAGATCCTTGGGATCCTTTAAAAATTCTTCTAAATCGGTATAACCTAAAAAAGTTAGAAGATTTTGGTTGACAAACTTTATTTTATTTCTCTCTATTAATATAAAAAAACAGGGATTAAGGTTTAAAATGGTTTCAATCACTTTACTTTGGGCTGTTAAAATTCTATCATAAATTAAGTCTTGAGTGCTCTTTTCAAGAACTTGGTAGAGCCTGTCCAAATCTAAGGGTTTTAAAAGATAATAATCTACTCCTATTTCTATAGCCTTTAAAAGATATTCTACCTCTGTGTGAGCTGTAATGATTATTATAGGGGTATTAGGATTTATCTTCTTAATCTCTTCAGACAACTTGATTCCATCCATTAGGGGCATTTTAATATCCGTAATAACAATATCCGGAGAAAAATTCTTGAATATCTCAAGCCCTTCTGAGCCATTTTTAGCTGTATAAACAGTGGAAAATCTCCTTTTAAGAAATTTAGTAGTAGTAAGGAGGACTTCTTCCTCATCCTCTACATAGAGTAAAGAAATCTTTTTAAAAAGAGCTTCCTTAAAAAATTTTCTTTCCATTTTTACCCTCTTGAGTCAATTGGTAAGAGCATAAGAACTTTTACTTTTTATTAACTAATAATTAAATCTAATACGATAATATAACTGGTTATTTTTGTCAAGGTTTTAATAAGTAGATGGCTTAGATGAGGAGTTTAGGAGGTAAGGGTCTTTTGAAGTTTTTTATAGATTTCTGGAAGTTTTTCCAAAAGGACTACAGCTCTTCTCCAGATATTAGCTTTAATAGCGGGGATTCCTGCTACTTCTGCTTGGGGAGGAATTTCACCTACCACACCTGATTTACCAGCTACTTTAGCTCCCTTTCTAATTCGGGAATAGGGAGCTACACCTACTTGTCCACCAAGAATTACATAATCTTCTATAACAGCACTTCCTCCGATAGCGGTATGGGAAACAAGAATACAATTTTTTCCAATTTCTACGTTATGTCCAATTTGAACTAAATTGTCAATTTTAGTGCCAGAGCCAATTAAAGTCTCTCCAAAGACAGCCCGATCAATAGTAGAATTAGCTCCTATTTCTACCTCATCTCCTATTTTTACTCTTCCAAAATGGTAGATTTTAAGATTTCTAAAACCCTCCTCTAAGGGTTCTTGGGCATAACCAAAGCCATCCGCTCCAAGGACTACTCCAGAGTGAATAAAGCTTTTTGCTCCTATCAGGGTTCCAGGATATAAGACTACATGAGGGAAGAGAATAGATTCTTCTCCTATTTCGCAGTAGTCACCAATAAAACAAAAGGGATAAATAATAACCCTTTTACCAATTTTTACTCCCTTTCCTATATAAACCAGGGGATAGATTAGAGCGGAGGGGTGAATTTCTGCCGAAGGATCTATTAAGGTTAAAGGAGGCTCCTTTAAAAAACATTCCTCCCAATCATAAAAAAGGGCTGAAACCTTAGCTAAGGCTATCCGAACATTTTCTACCTCTATTAAGGTTTTTCCTTTTAAATGGTTAGAAAAACCTTGAGGAGCAAGTAAAGCTTTAGCCTTAGTTGTATGAGCAAGAGGAAGTCTTTTTAAAGAATCTATAAAAGAAATTTGATTTTCTTGAGCTAAAGATAAAGAATTAATTCCGGAAACTTCAAAATCTTCTCCTATTAAAGTGCCCTTTAGAACTTGAGTTAATTCAGAAAGTTTATAAACTTTCATGGTTTAAAGTTTTTTCAAGATTTTTAATAGTGGTTACTAAATCTTCAGGTTTCACCGAAAGCCTTTCTCCATTTTTTCTTATTTTTATCTCCACTTCACCCTTTTCTTTATAGCCTTTTCCAAGAATAATTTGGATGGGAATTCCAATTAGATCTATGTCTTTAAATTTTACTCCTGGTCTTTCCTCACGGTCATCTAAGAGAATTTCCCAAAAGGCCTTTAATCGGGAGTAAAGATTTTCTGCTTGAGAAACCAAGTCTTTTTCTAAGGGAATTAAGGCTAAATGAAAGGGAGCTATAGGCCAAGGAAAGATGATTCCATTTTCATCGTGATTTTGTTCTATAGTAGCTGCCAGCACTCTACTTACTCCTATACCGTAACATCCCATTACAAAGGGTTTTTCTTGCCCATCTCTATCTAAAAAGGTGGCTTTCATAGCGGAACTATACTTAGTGCCTAATTTAAAGATGTGGCCTACTTCAATTCCCTTAATAAAAATTAAAGGTCTTTTACACTCTGGACAGAGATCCCCATAAGTGGCCTTTCGAAAATCCTCTATTCCATCAGCTTGAAAAGTCTCTCCCAGATTAGCGTTAATATAATGATATTCATCCTCGTTAGCTCCTATGACAAAGTTTTTCCAGCCTACCAAGGCCTTATCTACCAGAATTTTCATTTTTAGTCCTTTAGGCCCAATAAATCCAGGGTGAGCTCCTACTAAACTTAAAATCTCTTCTTCCTTAGCCATTCTAAAGGATCTTCCTTCAAGATATTTTTCTAATTTTACCTCATTTACCTCATGATCTCCTCTTAGAACTACAGCTAATGGTTCCTTTTCTTCAACTAAATAAATAAGAGTTTTAGTTATTTTGGAAAGAGGTAGCCCTAAAAACTCTGCTACATCCTTAGCGGATCTAACCCCTGGAGTATAGACCTTTTGCAAGGGTTTAGAAGGTTCTTCAATATATTTTTCTCCTGAGATAGCGGGAGTTAATTCTACATTGGAGGCATAGTTGCAGGCTTCACAGATAGCTAAGGTATCTTCTCCACTTTCTGCAAGGACCATAAACTCATGAGAAAAGGCCCCCCCAATGGCTCCAGTATGGGCTAAAACCGCTTTAAACTTAAGTCCACAATTTTTAAAAATATTTTGATAAGTCTCATACATAAGTTGATAGCTCCTTTCTAAACCTTCCTCATTGGCATCAAAGGAATAGGCATCCTTCATAATAAATTCCCGGGCCCGCATTAAACCAAAACGGGGCCTTATCTCGTCTCTAAATTTAGGAGCAATTTGATAAAGGATAAGAGGTAAATCCCTATAGGAGCGAACTTCCCTTCGCACTAAATCCGTTACCATCTCCTCGTGAGTTGGCCCAAGACAAAAATCATGCTCCCTTCTGTCTTTGAAACGAAGAAGCTCCTTTCCATAAGTTTGCCATCTTTCTGTCTCTATCCAAAGCTCTGCTGGTTGAACGAGAGGCATAAGAATTTCAAGAGCTCCTGCCCTATCCATCTCCCTTCTTACAACATCCTCAATCCTTTGCAAAGCCCTAAGTCCAATAGGAAGAAAATTATAAATTCCTGAAGCTACCTGTCTTATAAAACCACCCCTTAATAAAAGTTTATGACTCACAATTTGAGCCTCCGAAGGATCCTCCTTTAAAGTAGGCAAAAGATATCTACTTAATCTCATTTCCTCTTCCTCCTAAGTTCCTCTACTCCTTTATTACTCTTTCCCAAACCCTTTTTTCTAAATCTAATATAACAAAACTAGGAGAACCTTCTTTTCCCATTATTTCTCCTGGATTTATAATAAGACTAAAGTCTACCTCCCAAATTTTAAACTTATGAGTATGTCCACAAAAGACATAATTAAAGGATTTAGAAAGCTTCTCTGCTAATTGAGGATAGTGAACCATAGCAATTTTAAAACCCTTAATTTCTAAGAAAGCAAAATCTCCATGCAAAGTTATTTGAGGATAATTTTTAAGAAGCTCGCAAATTAAATAAATATCTCCCCTATTGTTTCCCCAGATTAAATCTATAGGTCCTTCAAATTTAGCAAGAGTCAAGATCATAAAAGGAGAAATTAGGTCTCCACAATGAAAGATTCTCTCCACCTTCTTTTGTTGACAAATCTCTATAGCCCATTTAGTATTCTCAATATGATCATGGGAATCACTCATAATAGCTACTTTCATTTTTCCTTTACTCCTTTCCTTAATTCTTGAATAAATTTTTCTAATTCTTTCCAAATTATTTCTACCTTATCTTTAATTTTTTTGTCCATAGAGATTTCTTCTGGCCATTCCCGATAGTATCCTTCTTCTTTCCTTTTCTTGGTAGCATCAATACACATCTTAGATCCAAAGCCTATTTCAGGACTGGCATGATCCAGGACATCTACTGGTCCTTTCACTATCATTATATCTCTAAGTGGATCTACATTAGCACAGAGATAAAAAAGAGCAGAACTAAGATTTTGGATATCTACCTCTTTATCAAAGACTACAATTATTTTGGAAAACATTAATTGGCCAAGTCCCCATAGGGCTGAGGCAACTTTATAAGCCTGTCCTGGATATCTCTTATCAATTGAAACAAAAACTAAGTTATGAAATACTCCCTCCCAGGGTAAACAAAGATCTACTACTTCAGGAAGAACTTTCTGAAGGAGCGGTAAAAATAATCTTTCCGTAAGTTTTCCAAGATAACAATCCTCCTGAGGAGGTTTTCCCACAATGGTTGCAGGATAGACAGGATCTTTTCGCATAGTAATACAGGTAATTTTAAAAAGTGGATAGGGTTCAGGGGGGGTATAAAAACCTGTATGATCCCCAAAGGGACCTTCAATTCTTCTTTCATAGGGTTCTACATAACCCTCTAAGACTATTTGAGAGTCTGCCGGAACTTCAAGAGGTATTGTCTTACAAGGCACAAGTTCTACAGGAGAGCCTTTTAGGAAACCAGCTAACATAAATTCATCAATGTCTTCCGGAAGAGGAGCAATAGCTGAATAGACCACTGCAGGATGAGGACCCAGGGCCACAGCTACTGGGAGCCTTTTTCCTAATTTTTCAACCTTTTGGTAATGCTTAGCTCCTACTTTATGAATCTGCCAATGCATTCCTGTAGTCCTTTTATCAAAGACCTGCATTCTATACATACCTATATTCCTAATACCTGTTTCAAGATCCTTAGTAATTACACAAGGAAGAGTAATAAAGGGGCCTCCGTCTTTGGGCCAACACTTTAAAATAGGAAGCTTAAACAAGTCTACCTTTTCTCCTTCCCAAACTATTTCTTGACAAGAAGCTTTATTAACTATCTTAGGAAAAACATTCTTGGCTTCCCAAAGCTTAGGAAGAAATTTTAATTTTCCTAAAAACCCTTTTTCTTCTTTAATCTCAAGAAAGGTTAAAAGCTTCTCTACTAATTCGTTTATATCCCTTACTCCGAAGGCTAAAGAAATCCTTCTATAACTACCCAAGAGATTAGTAACTACCGGAATGGTGTGTCCTTTTACTTTTTCAAAAAGAAGGGCTGGTCCTTTAGCCTTAACACAGCGATCAGTAATTTCGGTAATTTCAAACTCAGGAGAAACTTCTTTTTTTACCTTGTAAAGCTCTCCCTCCTTCTCTAAAATCTCTAAAAATTCTTGAAGATCCTTAGGAACTTTCATAACTCCTCTGGATTTTTATTTAATTTCAGCTATATCCTTTTTAAAACCAAAATCTACTTCTATAGGATAATTTCCGGTAAAGCAGGCTAAACAAACCTTATCTTGTAAGTCTTCTACAGTATCTAAAAGCCCTCTTAAACTTAGATAGTGTAAAGTATCTATATTTAAAAAATTTTTTATTTCTTCAATAGAATGCCGACTAGCTATTAATTCTTTACTTTGGGGAAAATCAATTCCAAAATAACAGGGATATCGGATAGGTGGGCAAGAAATAAGGAAATGGATCTTTTTAGCACCAGCTAATTTTATACTTTGGATACGATTCTTGCTAGTTGTCCCTCTGACTAAGGAATCATCAATAACAATGACTTCCTTTCCTTTAATAAGATTCTTTACAGGATTGAGTTTCATTTTTACAGAGAGATCCCTTAGTTGTCCCGAAGGTTGGATGAAAGTTCTTCCTATGTAATGATTTCTTATAACTCCAAATTCAAGAGGGAGGTTGCTGGCTTGGGCATAGCCTAAAGCAGCATAGGTGCCTGAGTCCGGCAAGGGCATAACAAAATCAGCTGAAATCGGACATTCTTTATAAAGATTAAAACCTAACCTTTTCCTTACCGAGTAAACACCCTTTTGAAAGATAAAACTGTCTGGCCTGGCAAAATAGATAAATTCAAAGATACAATGAGAAAGGGAAAAGGCTGCTTTTTCAAAGGGAAAATAGGATTTTAACCCCTCTTCTTCACCGATGATAAGTATTTCTCCTGGAGCAACTTCTCGCAAATATTCGGCTCCAAGAAGATCAAAAGCACAGGTTTCAGAGGCAACTATATAACCTCCATTTAACCGAGCTAAGGAAAGGGGTCTAAAACCCCAGGGATCCCTAAAGGCACAAATTACATTATCTACCAATAAAATTACTGAATAGGCTCCCTTAATTCTCTCCATAGTCTTAGCTACAGCCTCAACTAAACCTCTTTTTAAATAACGAACAATAAGATGCATAATTACTTCGCTATCTGTTGTAGTTTGAAAAATATGACCCTCTTCTTCTAATTCACATCTTAAATTGTAGCCATTCACTAAGTTACCGTTATGAACTAAAGCTAAAGTTTTTTTGGCGAAATTTACACAAAAAGGTTGGACATTTACGATTACCGAAGATCCGGTTGTAGAATAGCGCACATGGCCAATTCCAATCTCTCCAGGGAGTTCTTGAAGAATTCTTTCATTAAAAACTTCACTTACCAGTCCAAGGTTTTTATAGGTTTTTATTTTGCACCCATCAAAAACTGCTATTCCTGCTCCTTCCTGGCCCCTATGCTGAAGGGAATAAAGACCAAAATAAAGATATTTACTAGCTGAGGAGATTCCATAAACTCCTATAATTCCGCACATCCTTTTTCTACCAATAAAGGCTTATTCTAAAAGTCCTCCCACTGTAATTTCTGGAATTCTTAAAGTAGGTTGTCCATCCGAAACAGGAACTCCTTGCCCATCCTTACCACATGTCCCAGCTTCAAAATGGAGATCCCCTCCCACCATATCAATAAGTTCAAGGACCTTAGGTCCATTACCAACTAAAGTGGCCCCTTTTACAGGATATAATATTTCTCCCTTTTCTAAATAATACCCTTCCCGCACTTCAAAAACAAAGTCCCCGGTTAAAGGATTGACCTCTCCTCCCCCCATTTTTTTTACCAATAATCCCTTATCAATACTTTTTAGGATTTCTTCGGTTTTGTGAGGGCCCTTAGCAATAAAGGTGTTTGCCATTCGAGGAAGAGGAATACTTCTAAAATCTTCTCTTCTTCCATGTCCGTTAGGTTCCTTTTCAAACTTAAGAGCGGTAAAAACATCATAAAGGAAGTTTTTTAAAATCCCCTTTTCTATTAAAACTACTCTCTGAGCTGGATAACCTTCATCGTCTATTTCATAGGAACCGTATAAATAAGGAAGGGTAGGGTCATCCAGGACAGTAATATTTTCATTAGCTACCTTTTCTCCTATTCTCCCTGAATATATAGAAAGACCTTCTTCAGCGTGATCAGCCTCTAACCCATGACCTACTGCTTCGTGAATCATCGTGCCCCCAGCGGATCCAGCTAAAACTACTGGCATAACTCCAGGCGGAGCCTTCCGAGCAGAAAGCAAGTTCTTAGCAAGTAAACTAGCCCTTTCAGCAATTTCAAAAATCTCTGAATTAACCTCTAACACCTTTTCTAAGGGTAAGGTATAACCCTTAACTTCGTAACCCCTCTCAAGCCTTCCCTCTCTTTCTGCTACCACTAAAACCCCTAATCTAAAATAGTTCCTTTCTGTAAAAATAGGAATATCCCTAAAATCTTTATTAAATCTACCTTCTAAGTCCCCTTTCAAGATTAATAATTTCTTTCTCTCTTCAAAAAAAGAAATTCTGTAATGCCTTATTTCTGGATTCTTAGGAATTCTCTTTCTTAATTCTTCCAAGAAGCCCAAAATAAAATCTAAATCAAAGGTTTCCCCTTTTTTCAAAAGGGAAGGTAGGTGGTCCTTGGCAAAGGAGGCTAAAACCTCCTTAGAGAAAAGCTTGAAAGCCTGACTGTAGATAAAATTATCAAAATCCTTAGTTGTGTAAGAAAGGTTGTTTTTAAGATTTTTATCTAAATAGCGTAAAGAAAGACCTTCTTCTTTACCTGATGAAACTTCTTCAATTCCCTTAGGTTCAAGCACTAAATTTAAAAATTCACTCTTTTCAAAAAAAAGATCTCCATAAAGAATTCCTTCCATCAGGCTTATTTTAATCTATCTACAAATTTTTTAAACTCCTTGCGATTTAAAATTCCCCTTCTTCCATAATCTCTGAGACTCATACTAGCTGAATATAAACCTATTTCTAAGGTTTTTTCTACAGGAAGTCCTAAAAAAATTCCAGCTAAGATTCCAGCATTAAAGTAATCTCCTGCACCTGTATTATCTACAATTCTTTCAGCTGGATAGACTGAACTTTTAATCACCCAATTTTTTTTCAAAACCATAGCCCCCTCTTTTCCTCTTTTTAGGTAGACCTCTTTAACTCCCTTTTCTAAAATTTCTTCCCTTGTCCATCCGCTTTTTTCCAGTTCCCTTTCTGTAATAAAAAGATAAATAGTTTTTTCTAAAAAGGGCTTTAAAAAGAGCCTTCCTTCCTGGGCATAAATTTCCCCGGGATCTAAAGAAATTTTAGATTTAAGGTTAAGAAGGAGGTCTCTTTGAAAGAGCTTTCCTTCTAAACTAACTAAACTACTTAAATGATAGAATCCTTGAGGATAGGAATTTTTTTTCTTAAAGGTTAAAGCCTTTTCAGCTGATCCAGGGCTTACAATAATAGCCCTATCCTTTTTTTTATCCAGTAGAATTAAAGCTAAACTAGTTTCTCCTTCCCTTTTTATAAAGGTTGTGTCCACTTCGGCCTTTTTTAGTTCTCCCAGGACTTTATCTCCAAAGCTATCTTTTCCACAGCTTCCTAAAAAGGCACATCTAAAGCCCCAACTACTTAAGGCATAGATAGTATTAGCTGCCGAGCCTCCACCACCTTCAAAAAGAATTTTTCCTTTATTTTTAAGGTTTTTAAGTAGCTCTAAGAAAGAAGTTCTTTCCAGGGCTGTCTCCTCTCCAGGTTTAAGAGAAATTCCCTCCCAAGAAAAAGCCTCAATCTCTTTGACTTCATAAAATATATCCCAATTTAAAGCCCCACACCCTATGAGCATAGGTTTAACTCAATTCCAAAAGCCAAATTTTTTGGGTTTCCGGAGTAATAAGATATTGGGGGTGAACATAGAGATTCCAAACCCCTATGATAGTATATTCCTTTTCTAAGATGAGAATTTGATCCCTTAAATAAGAGGGAATTCTTTTTTCTTGAAGAAATTTTTTCAATTTTTTATGTCCTACACCAGGAAAAAAGATTCTATCACCAGGTTTTCTTTTTCTTATAATAAAGGGTAAGGAGAGTGTTTCTCCTGAGAGGATAAAATTTTTAGGATTTTGCTTAGGTCTTTCTTGAAAAGAAATTAAGCTCACCCTTAAAGTGCCAAAGGGAAGCTGATAAAGTCCCTCCTTTTCTATTTTGATTTCAAAATAGGGAAGGGTGAAGATTTTTTTAGAAAGCCTTAGATAGCTTGGTCCTCGGTAGGCTAAAAAGTCTCCAGGTAAAGAAATAAGCCCAGTTTTAGATTGGGTAATCAAATTATCCAACAAAGAGAGATGCTTAGAGGTGATTCTAAAAAGGGGAATACCAGCTTCTTTAAAAGCCAGAAAATAGATTCTTCTCCTCATTACCGCCGGAAGGTTTTTCAATTCCGAAAATTTTAAAAGAATATCCTCTTCTTCTACCGCTTTAAGCCTTTCATAATTTTCTAAAGCCAATTTTTCCATAAACTCTTCTTCTTCACTGATTAGGGAAGTGGTTTTATAAAGGATTTGCCCAATTTTAGAATTAAAGTTTTCTTCTAAAAAAGGAACAAGAAGATGTCGGATTTTATTTCTCAAGATTCTTAAATCTTTATTAGTAGGGTCTTCTTGCCAGGGTAAGCCTTGGGCTAAAGCAAACTCTTTTATCTCTTTTTTACTTACGAACAAGAGAGGTCTTACTATGATATCCTCCCTTTTAATAGGAATCCCAGCTAACCCTCTTTTTCCAGTTCCCCGAATTAATCTTAAGAGAACCTCTTCTACAAGATCGTCTAAATGATGGGCTAAGGCAATTTTTTGGAAATCATATTTTTTAGCTAAGTGATACCAGGCCTTATACCTGAGCTCTCTTCCAGCCATCTCCAAACTTAACTTCTCCCTTTTAGCATAAAGGGGCACAGAGGAGGTGGTATAAAGAAAAGGAATTTCTCTTCCTTTACAAAAACGATAGACTGTCAAAGCATCATAGAGGGAATTTTTTCTAATACGGTGATCATAGTGGGATACAAAAATTTCAATTTTCAAATCTTTTTTTAAGATAAAAAGGCTCTCCAGTAAAGTGAAGGAATCTACTCCCCCTGAAACAGCAACTAAAACCCGATCGCCTTTTTTAAAAAGTTGATGTTTCTCTATAAAATTTTTAATCCTTTTGAGAAACAAGGTTTAAAATTTCCAAGGCTAAAATTTGATGAACTTCAAAAACTTTTTTAGCTAATTTAATTAAATCAGACCTAATCTCCTTAGGGTCCTTAGGAAGAGGATAAAGAGGATAGAGCTTATCCGGGGACTGAGGGATCTTAATTTTTAAAGAGTTAACCAGTTCCTTATAAAGAGTCTCTTTTTCCTGAGGAGGTATAATTTCCGGAGAAGTATCCGAAAGTTTAGAGAAAAAATTTAGAATAGAAGGAAGATCAAAACGCTTAGAAAAGGCTTTAGTCTCCTCAATTAGCTCTGCATATTCCTCTTTACTTTCTTTCCAGATTTTTAAGTATTCCTGAGTATTTTTAAAAAGTTCTCTATAGAGTTCTAAAAAAAGCTTAGTAAAGCGAGATTTTGTAGTAAGAGCAAAGGGAAGCTTAGGAAGACCTTTAAAAATTTGTTTTTTCCAACTTTTAGAATCTAATTTTTCCAGAATTTCACATTTCCTTAAAGGAAATCCTGTAATCCTTTCAAATTCTTGAATTAAATTTTCTTTTTCCAGAAGCAGATAAAGGCGACAAATATTTAATTCTATCTTTTCTTTTAATTTATTTAGGTTTTGAAGATTTTTTTGATAAGCCTCCCAGGAGGATTCAAGAAACACTTTTTCCTGAAAATAATTTTCCGCTATCTCCCTCTTAATTTGAGAGCTTAAGGCTTCTGCTAAATCTTCCCAAGACATATTTTGTTCTAACCCGTCCTTATTCTAATAGCAAGTTCTTCCCAATAAAAGGTAATGGGACCATTGGTTTCACTATTTACGGTATAACTGAAATCGGCAATAGAAAGAATAACATTGGGATAGACCTTTTGGAGAACTTTAATGGTCCTTGTCCTTAGCTCTTTAAGGGGTAATGCCACTTCCTCTAATTTATCTTGGATTTCCTTTAAGCTCTTTTGGATTTTTTCTCTTTCTTCGGTCAATTTTTGGAAAATAGCTAATTTTTTCGAAGAAAGAGCTTCTTCCTTTTTAAGTTTCTCTCCTAATTCAATTCCTGCCTCTATCTTTCTTAAGGCTTCTATATAGATTTCTTTCTTTTCCAAAAGATGAAGATAGCCTTCTACAGTGTCGGGAAAATAGCCAGCTCCAATTATAGTTTTAGTTTGAGCAGGATGCCCTAAGATTTTACATCGGATATGTCCCAAAGCCCTAACTTCACCTCCGTAAATAATTCCTTTTCCCTCCTCAGCTATAAGATCTCCTAAAACTAAGGTTTGGGAAAAAAGGAGATGATTCTTTATTATTAAGGGGCCTTCTATTTCAAGCTTAGCAAATTCTACCCCTAAGATTTTAGCTAAACCTTTAACTTTAACCTTAGTATCTTCTCCCCTGATTACCCCCTCACTAATAAAGGTTCCTTCAACTAAGATTTCAACCCTATTTTCAGTGCAACCCTTGAGCTCCAAATCTCCTCTACAGTGGACTAAAAAACCATATTTTATATCGCCTTGAATAATAAGTTTTTTGCCGATAAAATAAATATTTCCTACTGAAAAATCTACATCTCCCTTTAAAGTATATTCAGGAAAGACACTAAGCTTTCTTTTATCAAAATGGACAACTCCTGAAACCTTAGCCTTAATGAGCTTTTCCTCTTCATTTAAATAGACATTTTCTCCTAATTCAAAGAGCTTTAGCTCTTTTAAAGGGGGAGCTGGAATAGAATCACCCCAAACATTTATTCCTGGAGAGGGAGGAATTAGAGGAAACCACTTGGCAATAGGTTCCTCCGCTACCGCACAAAAGATCTTCTGAAATTCCTCCCTTAAATTAATTTTTTCTTTGGCTTCTTTTTCAAGAAGTTCTTGAGCTTCAGCTTGGATTAATTTTTGGAATTTAGGAAAAAGTTCTATCCTCTCAGGAGTTCCATCCTTGGGTAAAATTCCCTTGGCTACAATGATTTTGCCCTCTAATTCCTCTGGTTCAGGAAGGACCTGTCTAATACCCTCTTCTTGAAGATATTTCTTTATCTCACTCCATTTTTCTAAGAATTTTTTTTTAATTCTTTTATCCGGCAAGGGAGTGTCTAAATAGACATAGAGGTCATCGGCTGAAATTTTAAAGAGAAAATCCTCATAATAGAGCCCTACTTCCTTTGCAGTTTTTCTATCTACCATTAAAAGCTCTTCTCCAAGATTTTTCTTCTCCTCTTAAAAGCCTCTTTATATTTTCCCTATGTTTAATCCAAATTAAAAGACCAATTAAAAGGCTACTAATTAGATATTCGGTCGGATATTTCCAAAGATAAATAAAAAGAGGAAGGCTAGTGGAAAGTAATAGGGAGCCTACGGAGATATAACCTGAAATAAATACACCCAAGAGGAAAGGAACAAGAGAAAAAAATAAAGCCTTAGGGGCTAAGAGGAGAAAAGTCCCTATAGTAGTAGCTACTCCCTTTCCTCCTCTAAATTTTAAAAAGGGAGAAAAGAGATGCCCTAAGATACTAAAAAAAGCTATCCCTGCAAAAAGAAGGGGATCTTCCCAAAAGCTTTTTTGTGTAAAGAGTTTTCCCACAAAAAGGGCTAAAATACCTTTTCCGCTATCTCCTAGAAAAGTCAGAAGTCCCCATTTTTTTCCAAGAAGTCTTGCTACATTAGTAGCTCCAGGATTTTTACTTCCCTCTTTACGAGGATCAACCCCTTGAGGAAGAGCAATAATTAAAGCTGTGGGAATAGACCCTAAAAGAAAAGCAAGACTATATAAAAAAAAATTCTCTATTTTCATAACTTGTTATTTTAAAAATATTTTAAAAATTTTTCAAGATATTGATAGAAAGATAGGAGGCTAGGACAGGTAGCTTCATTGCCTTAAGGAGATAACTTCCTTAGCCGGGCATTTTTAAAGTCCCTTTAATAAGATAGCTGGGTCTATTTGGCTGGCTTTATAAGCTGGATAAATTCCGGAAAGAAAGCCAAAGAAAAGGATTAAAAGGATGGAAGAAAAAAGAGCTTTGAAAGGAAAAATCAAAGGATATTTTAAAAGGGGAAGGAAAATTAAGGATAAAATAAGTCCTAATAAAATTCCTAAGCTTCCTCCAATTAGAGTTACAAGCAAGCTTTCTATAAAGAAGTGTTTAAGAATTTTACTCCTTTCAGCTCCTAAGGCTATTCTTAGCCCTATTTCTTTCCTTCTTTCATTTACTGAGAGGACCATCATCCCTGTGACTCCAAGGCTTCCTACTAAAAGACAAAGAAGGGATATACTGGAGACCAAAGCGGAAAAAAGGGAGGTAGCTTCTTCTTTAGCTTTAAAGATATCCTCAGCTTTTATAATAGTAAAATCTTTATCCTTAGGAGAGACTTTGTGGCGGTTTAAAAGGAGGCTCTCTATCTCCTTTTCCATTAGGGGAATAGATTCCGCTGAGGAAAGGGATACATAGATACCAGATAGATAATCTACATTAAAAAGAATACTCATAGCTGTAGTTATGGGAACCAAAATTTGGTCATCCTGATCTTGGGAACTGGCATCAATTCCGATAGGTGCAAGGACTCCGATAACTAAAAAGGGTAGGCGGTTAATTAAAATAACTTTATTTTCTGCGGATTCCTCTCTAAAGAGTTCTCTTTTTACCTTATACCCCAAGATAGCTACCTTTTTGGAGTTAAGAATTTCACTTTTTAAAAAATTCCTTCCTTCTAAAAGAGAAAATTTTCTTATTTTTAAATATACTTCATTAACTCCGTTAAGAACTGTGGTTAGGTTTTTTCCTTGATAGCGAATTATTCCTTGTCCGCTAAAAAAGGGAGAGACGTATTTAATTTCCGAGAATTTTTTTAGAGCTTGGACATCTTCTAATTTTAGAGTGATAGCCTGTTCAGTCTGGAGGGCTCTGCCTCCTCGCACTCGAGCTTGTCCTGAGATTACCATTAAAACCTCGGGACCAAAAGTTTCTATCTCTTTAAGGGTTTTTCTTTTAGCAGCCTCTCCGAAACTGTTCATTAAAAAAAGAGCACAAACCCCTATAACTATTCCTAAAATCGAAAGAAAAAGTCGTAGTTTTTTATAAAAGAGACCTCCCAAAATCAATCTAAATTTCATAGACCTTTTAAGAGAATAGCTGGATCAATTTTACTGGCTCGGAGGGCAGGAAAAATACTAAAAATAAGGCAGGTTAGAGAGGAAAAGAAAAGGCTTAAAAGGAAAGTGCTCCAAGAAAAAAGAGGTTTTAAAGGTGTTAAAAGGGATAGTATTTTCATAAGAAAAAGACTTATTATCCAGCCAATAATTCCACTAAAAAGGGCTATAATTAAGGCAAAAAACAGGTAATAAATAATAATTTGAAAAGGGGTAGCTCCTAAGGCTAATCTTAAAGCAATGATTCCAGCTCTCTCCTCTATGATAGCTGTCATTAAATTCATAATGATCACACCGCTTATTACAAGACTAATTAGAGCTATAGTTAAAAGAAAGAGACTTAAGGTTTTTGAAGTTGCGGTAAAGCGAGCCACTGCCATATCAGGTGTAATGATTCTGAAATCATCAGGAGCTATTCCATAAATTCTATGCCTCTCCCTTAAAAGATTTTTAATTTCTTCTATAGAGGTCTGCAGATCTGTTCCCTCCCAAAAAAGCACTTTTACCCCTCTCAGGAAGTCTTCATTGAGAATTCTCTTTTGAGCTGTTGTTAAGGGAACAAAAATTCTTTCATCTAAGGGATAATGCCCCAGAGATCCTTTTTTTTCTAAAATTCCTATAATAGTATAAAAGGAGTCTTGAATTTTAATTTTTTCTCCTAAAGGTTCTTTTAGACCTAATTTTTGGGGGATATCGGCTCCGAGAACAGCCACCCGTTCTAACCTTTTAACTTCTTCCTCAGTGAAAAATCTTCCCCTCTGGACCTTCCAATTATTGGCTATTAAATACTCGGGAAGGACTCCTTCTACCCTCAATTTTAAGGATAAACCTCGGTAGCCAACCTCTATAACCCTCCCGGTAAAAGGAGAAGTTAGCTTGACGGAACTTAACTTTTCTATAGCCAGAACATCTTCCCTTTTTAGAGTATCCGTCCTTGTAGTTGCAAGCCCCATAATTCTTTGACCACCAGCCAAGATTAAAATAGCATCTTTTCCAAAATTTAAATTAGCTAATATTTCCAAAACCTGTTTCTCAGCCGATTTTCCCAGGCCATAGATAGTATTTAGGGCTGTTAAACTAAAAATTAAAGCTAACGTTATAAAAAGAAGATTTATCTTGTTGAAAAAAAGCTCTTTTAAGACCTCTTTTAAAAAGTATTTGTTTAGCCAACTATTCCACAAAGCGTCCATCCTTTAAAAATTTAATTTCTTTAGCCCTTTTAGCAATTTCTTTTTCATGGGTTACTAAAATTATGGTTAATCCTTCTTGATTGAGTTCCTCTAAAATCTTTATGACCTCTTCTCCGCTTTCAGAATCCAAATTACCGGTTGGCTCATCTGCTAAGAGAAGAAGAGGTTGGTTAATAAGAGCCCGGGCAATGGCTACTTTTTGTTGTTGTCCTCCGGAAAGTTCAGAGGGCTTATGATGGAGGTGATTACTAAGTCCAAGTCTTTGAAGGAGACCTTTAGCTCGCTTAATTGTCTCTTCTTGAAGATTTCCCTTATAAAGAGCTGGTAAAAGCACATTTTCTAAAGCTGTAGCCCAAGGAACCAGATGAAAGGCCTGAAAAATAAAACCTATTCTTTGATTGCGAATTTTAGCTAATTCTTTAAAAGAAAAGGTGTTTACATCTTGCCCTCCAAAAAAATAGGAGCCCGAGGTAGGTTTATCTAAGAGACCTAAAATATTAAGTAAGGTAGACTTACCTCCACCTGAGGGCCCCATAATAGCTAAAAAATCTCCTTTAAAAACCCGAAGAGTTATTCCCTTTAAGACCTCATAAACAATCTTTCCGCTTATATAGACCTTTTTAATGTCCCTAAGCTCCAGAATAGGAGTTTCCACAATCCTTACCAGACTCCTACTATTTCTTTCTCAGAAAGTCCTTCTACTACTTCAATGTATCCTCTTCCTTCCCAACCTATTTTAATTTTCCTATTTTCCCATTTGTCACCTCTTTTAACCATCACAAAGTAATTCCCTTGAGTATCAATTTTTACAGATTTAGCAGGAATTAAGAGAACTCCTTCTTTTTTGTCCGCCATAATAGTAACTTGAGCAGTCATCTCAGGTCTTAAATAATTTTCATAGGGGGTAAGAATTTCTAAAACAGTGTTATAAAAAACTACATTATTTTTAATAATAGCGCCAGGGTAGATGGTTCGCACCTTAGCTTGAAAAGTTTTATCCGGAAAGCTCTGAACTGTAAAGGCTGCGGAAAGACCAGGGTTTATTTTGCCGATATCAGTCTCATCAATATAACAGTGAACCTCTAAACGAGAGAGGTCTATAACTGTTATAAAGGTAGGAGCATTTAATCCAGCTACAACAGTTTCCCCTTCTTGAGTGGTTACTTCAGAGACATAGCCGTTAATGGGAGAATACACAAAGGCATAGTTTAGTTTTACTTTAGCCTCCTCCAATTGTTTTTTAGCAGATTCTACGGAAGCCTTGCTTCTTTCCAATTCCTTAAAGTACTCTTCTTCTAAAGCTTTGAGCTCTGCCTTTTGGGAGGCAATCTGTTTTTCTTTAACCAATTTATCTCGTTCTATTCTTTCAAGGTCCGTTTTAGAGATGAGACCTTCTTTAAAAAGCTCTTCCAATCTCTTTAATTCTCGTTCTATTTGTTCAAGATCTATTTGGAGGGCTGAAAGAGTCTCTTTTTTGGCTTTTATTTTTTCTGGATAGGTCTTTTTAACTTTTTCTAATTGGAAAAGAGCTTCTTGGTATATATAGATGTATCTTTCAACGGTTGCTTGTAAATCCTTATGTTCAATGATGGCTATAAGTTGACCGGCTTTTACAAAGTCTCCTTGTTTCACAAAGAGTTTTTCTACCTTTCCAGAGATCCTGGCTCCTACCTTAATACTTGCTCCCACCTGAGGTTTGATAGCTCCAGTGGCTGAAACTTCTAAATAAATGGTTCCTCTTTTGACAGGAGCTGTCTTTGTAGGAACTAAAGTCTCTTTTTTAGATTTAGATTGACAGGCATAAACAAAAGAAAGAATTAACCCAAACAGAAATATTTTGAAAAAAAGGACCGGAAATTTTTTCATTGTTTATAAACCTGGAATTTCGCCGACACTCTTAAGGAGGTCAAAATATCTGTAAAAAAGAGTGTGCTTGGCTATAGCCAAGTTAGATCTGGCTTCGGAAAGCCGAGCCATAATAGTAGTAACATCTACAATACTGGCTAAACCGTTTTCATATTTTTTTTGAATGATATGGTAGTCCTCCTTCAATTTTTCTACCAGAGCTTGTAAAGCACTAAGATTCTCTTTAGTTGTCTGAAAGTGCTTGTATTTACTTAGAACTTCCTGTTGAATTAAAAGCTCAAGGGTCCTCTTCTCTAAAACTTTTTTTTCATAGGTAGCCTTTTCCTTTTGAAGCTTAGAGATAGTCGAGAAACCGGTAAAAAGTGGAAAGGAAATTCTTAGGCCGAATTGAAATTCCCTTTCCTGATCCGGAAAGAATTGATTATCTCTCTTATAATAATTAACAAAGAGATCACTAATAGGCAAAAATTCTCCCCTAACACTTTTGATTCTGTTTTCTTGAGAAAGAATTTCCTTTTCTTTGGCCTGAAGCTCTGGTCTTAGTTTAAGAGCTTTGTTAATATATTCAGATAAAGAATTAAGGGTAAATTCTCTTTCCTCTAAGGGTTCAAGCTCATACTCCTCTATTTGATGAAGATCCAAATTAAGGAGGATCAAGAGATTGCCTTTAGAAATCTCAGCCAGATATTTATAATTACTAACCTTGTATTCAACTTCCTTTAACCGAGCTAAAGCATCTAAAACATCCGCATAAGGAGAAAGCCCAACTTCATAACGTTTTTGAGCAAGCTTTAAAACAGTTTTAGCATCCTCTAAATCAGTTAAAGCTGAAGCAAGAAGCTCCTTATTTTTAAAATACTCTACATAGGCTGAAATCGTAGATAAAACTACTTCTAAAATTTTACTTCTTATATATTCCTCTTGAGCACTTAAATCGTAGAGGGCTGACTTAAAGGCATAATAGGTAGAAAATCCTGAAAAGATATTCCAATTAAGAGTTGGCCCAAAGACATGGAGATGTTTATAACTTGTGGGAGAGGCTATATCACTTTGCTGATAATTATAATTTAGGAAAATCTTGGGAAAAAATTCAGATCGGATAAGATTTTTTTGGAAATAAAATTCTTCCTTCTGTTTAATAAAGGCTTGAATTTGAGGATTATTTTTTAAAGCTAAATTAAGAGCCGAGGAAAGGTTTAAAATCTTCTTAGCTAAGGCTAATTCCCCCTCCCCCAGCATAAACAACTTGACTATAAGAAAAAATAATAAAATTTTTTTAAACTTTACACTCATTTTATAAGACTTTAACAATGTAAGTGATTACTAACTAAGATAAACTATAAAAATTTTTTGTCAAGATTGATTTCTTTAAAGGAAATACTAATGTAAGTTGTAAGGGATAAAATAGAAATTGGAAAGAGTCAGAAATTTTTAATCTTGTCTTTGGAGTAATTAATCCTAAATAAAGGACTCTTCAGACTCCGGAACATCCGTATAAGCTATTATTCCAAGCCTCTCTATCAAACCCTTCGCTCTCGGATCAATCATAGGAGATATAATAACTTTCTTAGTCACTTTCTTTCCCTCTTTCTTCTCATAAAATCTAACCTTCTTCTCAAAAAGCCATACATCAGCCACACTTACAGATGACTTAAGCTCCCCTACAATTACCTCTCCATCCTTAATAATTAAATCCAATTCTATTAACTCCCCAGCTTGCCCTTCAAAAACCTCTCCCTCTCTATCAACCTCTACATATCTCTCCACCTTTATAGGAAAGGATTCCTCAAGTAAGCCCTTTAAGGCATTCCTAAAACTCCTCTCTGATTTAAGACCCCATCTGGCTCCCAAGGCTCCTATCTGAATATCCTGCCTCTTTCTAAGTTTAATTAACTCTTCCATAAGATTTTTAATCGCTCTACTATGCTCCTCCCATCTCCTTTCACTTTCTTCTTTCAACTCTTGCCATCTTCTTTCACTTTCTTGCCATCTCCTTTCACTCTCTTCTCTTAAATCCTTAATCTCCTGCAAAATCTGCTCTATCCGCTTCTCTGTCTCACTCTTATCAGCAAACTGATCCTTAAATAAAGAAGCTACATAAACCTTAAGCTCAGGTTCTTCATCAAAAAGCTTAGGTAACTCCTTTATAATAAACTCCTTAACCTTAATCTTATTTCTACTCTTAGGCCTCACCGTTCTCATCTTCTTCTCCTTTTAAGAACAGCTATAATAAACTACTATAAAACCTTTTTGTAACAGTTTAGTTTTTCCAAAACTCATAAGTAATTGTACCATATTATTTCAGGATAATCAAGAATTTTGATTTCGGAAGCATACCTAATTTCGTGATAGAAAAATAAAATAGGCTCACCTTATACTTAATTTTTAAGCAAAAACAAAATATAGAAGATGAGCCTATGAAGGAGATAAAGGGGCAGGCGATTAAGAGCTATGGGGTGTGTTCTGATTGTGGTCTGATATTAGTAAGAAACAGTACTGAAACAAAGAAGATAAAGACACAGTTGGCACTTTAGTAATAAAGAGGGCAAGCTTGTGGTAAGGATATTTATCCTTAGACAAGGCAAGAGGGATGGAAGGACAGATGTAGACCATAGGGGTAAGGGAGAGGGCATTGTGAGTAGCTACGGAGTAAGTTATGAGAAGGCAGCTGAGTTTTTAAAGAAATTCACTGGTTTAGAGGTTTCTCGCAATAAAATACACAAGATGTCCCATCGAAAAGAACTTACACAATATGCAGCCTGAATTTCATCACGGGAAAAAGATGCTTACTCCGCCTATATGTATTTCGATTTTATACCCCCTCTGTGCTCTTAGAAATATCAATGATGGCCTTCCGATCTAATATCCCTGCTCCACCTTGGCATTGATATTATTCTTACCGAAATATTCGTGCTTAACAAGGTATCCTGCAAGGCATTCATTTGGGCTTGCTGTTGCAGGGTCTTCTTCAATCTTCTTCATTTTGCTTGCTTCGAAGGTTTTCCGAAAGTTTATTTCTGTTTTTAGTATAGCACTCACAGATTGTTCGTCAATTTTCAGGGCAAAATTTATGAAACAATTTTGTAATGCATAAAAACAAAAATGCACATATCGCAGTTAAGGAGGATATAAAAATTTTTTAAATATCAAGGCGTAATAGTTTGGCACGGTTATTGAATATTTTTTTTTGAAAAGGTTTGAATTTGAGGAGGTTTTATATGAGACAGATAGCTATTTATGGAAAGGGTGGAATTGGAAAATCGACGACTACTCAGAATACGGTCGCAGCCCTTGCAGAGGCGGGCTACAAATGTATGATTATAGGTTGTGACCCAAAGGCTGACGCAACGAGGCTCATACTCCATAAAAAGGCTCAGGCGACTGTGATGGACATGGCAAGAGAGCGCGGCAGTATGGAAGACCTTGAATTAGAGGAGGTGCTTCTTACAGGATTTAAAGGAATTATGTGTGCTGAATCTGGTGGTCCTGAGCCAGGAGTTGGATGTGCTGGCCGTGGTGTTATAACTGCCATAAATTTTCTTGAGGAAAATGGTGCATATTCCGACGACCTGGATTTCGTATTCTATGATGTCCTCGGCGATGTTGTCTGTGGTGGCTTTGCTATGCCTATCAGGGAGGGGAAGGCAAAGGAGATTTACATAGTTACATCGGGTGAGATGATGGCAATGTATGCAGCTAACAATATTGCCAGAGGGATTCTCAAGTATGCACAGAGCGGCGGAGTTAGACTTGGTGGCCTCATATGTAATTCAAGAAAGGTGGATAGAGAGTATGAACTTATATCTGAGTTTGCAAAGAGACTGAACACACATATGATTCATTTTATTCCGAGAGATAATCAGGTGCAGAGGGCTGAGCTAAGGAGGATGACGGTTTTAGAATATTCTCATGAGCATCCTATGGCAGATGAGTATAGGATGCTCGCCAAAAAAATAGCAGAAAACAAAAACTTTGTTATCCCTACTCCTCTGACTATGGATGAACTGGAGGCTCTTCTTATGGAGTTTGGAATTCTTGAAAACTAGGAGGCTGTAGCATAATTACAGTTAACAAGGTTATTATCAGTGACAGCTTTTTTACTCGGCTGGCACTGATATGCCGATACTAATTGTTAGCATTAATTTAAAAAGGGAGGAGCTATGAGTACAGCAATAAAAGAGGCTCAAAAAATGATTGAGAAGGTTCTTGAGGTATATCCAGAGAAAACGAGAAAGGACAGGGCCAAACATCTTGCTGCCAATGATCCTTCAGAAGGATGTGGATTAGCTTGTCAAGTGAAATCTAATACAAGATCAAGGCCAGGTGTGATGACTATAAGGGGATGTGCCTATGCCGGTTCCAAAGGTGTTGTATGGGGCCCTGTAAAGGATGTCGTGCATATAAGCCATGGACCTGTTGGTTGCGGTCAGTATAGCTGGTGGTCAAGAAGGAATTATTACAACGGCATTACAGGTATAGATACTTTTGTTACCATGCATATCACGAGTGACTTTCAGGAAAAAGACATCGTCTTTGGTGGTAATAAGAAACTCGAGCAGTTGTGCAGGGAGATAAAAGAGATGTTTCCCCTTGCTAAGGGTATAACTATTCAGTCGGAATGCCCAATTGGTCTCATTGGAGACGACATAGAGTCTGTCGCTAAAAAGATGACAAAGGAACTCGGTATTCCTGTGATACCTGTAAGATGCGAGGGATTCAGGGGTATCAGCCAGTCTCTCGGTCACCATATTGCAAATGATAGCATAAGGGATTATGTCCTCGACAAAGGCAAATTGGAGAAATCTACTCCCTATGATGTAAATCTTATTGGAGACTACAATATCGGTGGTGATGCCTGGGCTTCAAGAAAGATACTTGAGGAGATGGGTCTAAGGGTTATTTCTCATTGGACAGGAGATGGAACAATTAATGAACTCGCAATTTCAAGTAAAGCAAAACTCAATTTAATACACTGCTATCGCTCTATGAACTATATATGCAGACACATGGAAGAGAAATATGGCATCCCGTGGGTAGAGTACAATTTCTTTGGTCCTACAAAGATATATCAAAGCATAAGAAAGATAGCATCATACTTTGATGACTATATTAAAGAGAAGGCTGAGAAGGTGATCGAAAAATATAAGCCCATGATGGATAAGGTAATCGAGGAGTATAGACCGAGACTTGAGGGAAAGACAGTGATGCTTTATGTGGGTGGCCTTAGACCAAGGCATGTAATAGGCGCCTATGAAGACCTTGGGATGGAGGTAATAGCAACAGGTTATGAATTTGGACATAATGACGATTATAAAAGGACATATCCAGAACTTAAAGAGGGTGCATTGATCTATGATGACGCTACTCCTTACGAACTCGAAGAATTCTCAAGGAGGATGAGACCTGACCTTGTAGGCTCAGGTATAAAGGAGAAGTATGCATATCACAAGATGGGGGTGCCTTTCAGGCAGATGCATTCCTGGGATTATTCAGGACCTTATCATGGCTTTGACGGTTTCCCTGTATTCGCCCGTGATATGGACATGACGGTAAACAGCCCCACATGGAATTTGATAAGGAGGAAGAGATGAGAATTATAGACCATAATGAACTCTTTCAGCAGAAGGAATATCTTGAGCTGTTTGAGAGAAAAAAAGAGTTTGAAAATCCTCCTTCTCCAGAGAAGGTAAGGGAAGTTTTTGAATGGACAAAGACAGAGGAGTATAAAGAGAAAAACTTTGCAAGGCAGGCGCTCACGATTAATCCTGCAAAGGCCTGCCAGCCCCTTGGGGCTGTTTTATGTGCTCTGGGTTTTGAGAAGACTCTACCCTTTGTTCACGGCTCTCAGGGATGTGTCGCCTATTTTAGGAGCCATCTGAGCAGGCATTTTAAGGAGCCTGTTCCTGCAGTTTCCACATCAATGACAGAGGATGCAGCAGTGTTTGGAGGTCTTAACAATATGATTGAAGGCTTGGAGAATGCATACACTATTTATAAGCCAGAAATGATCGCTATCTCCACTACATGTATGGCTGAGGTAATAGGTGATGACCTGAATGCCTTTATCAAAAAGGCAAAAGAACAGGGTGTTCTGCCTCAGAATATACTGACACCATTTGCCCACACACCGAGCTTTGTTGGCTCCCATATCACAGGTTATGACAATATGATGAAAGGTATTCTCAGTTACCTTGGAGAGCTTGGAAGAAAAACAGGTAAAAAATCAGAAAGGTTAAACATAATTTTGGGTTTTGATACATATACAGGCAACTATAGAGAGATAAAAAGGTTATTGAATCTCATGGGTATTGATTACACATTGCTTGCAGATATAAGCGATGTGATGGATTCGCCAAATACAGGGCACTACGTGATGTATCCTGGAGGCACTCCTTTGATGGAGGCTATGAATGCCGTTAATGCTAAGGCGACTATTGCATTGCAGAAATATTCAACAGTCAGAACAGGTGAGTTTATAAGAGAGGTCTGGAATCAGGAATTTATAGCAGTTCCTATGCCTGTGGGCATAAGAAATACTGATAGTTTCCTTGATACACTTACCAGAATCACTGGCAAACCCATCCCGCAGGAATTAGAGGATGAAAGAGGAAGGGCTGTTGATGCAATGGTGGACTCTCATCCATATGTGCATGGAAAAAGGTTTGCCCTCGTTGGTGATCCTGACTTACTGATTGGGCTAGTTAGTTTTTTGCTCGAAATGGGTGGCATACCTGTTCACATCCTTTGCACTAATGAAGATAAGACCTTTGAAGATGATATGTATGCTTTGTTAAGTGGCTCTCCTTTTGGTAAGGATGGAAAGGTCTATATCGGCAAAGATATGTGGCATCTGAGGTCGCTGATGTTTACAGAGCCAGTTGATTTTCTAATAGGGAATTCATATGCGAAATTCTTATGGCGGGATACAGGCACGCCGCTTATAAGAATCGGCTTTCCATTGTTTGACAGGCATCACCTCCACAGGTATCCGATTGTCGGCTATCATGGGGTGATAAATCTGGTGAACTGGGTGGTAAATACTGTCCTCGATGAGATGGATAGAAAGACGATTAATACAACGAGCTTTGATGTGATCAGGTAGGTGAGAATTATAACTATGCTGAGAAGCATAGATAAATTAATACAGAGCGGATGTGAACTGGAGAAGAAAGAAAAAATCTGCCGTTTACGGGGCGGAGAGTCATGTGCCTTTGACGGCGCGATGATAGTGCTCCAGCCAATAGCAGACGCTGCACATATTGTCCATGGTCCTATTGCATGCTGTGGTAATTCGTGGGAAGGTAGAGGAACATTGTCTTCTAAGGGCAATCTGCACAGAATGGGGTTTACAACAGATATGAGCGAGATGGATATTGTTTATGGCTCTGAAGAGAAACTTTATCAGTCAATTCTGCATACATATGAATCAGTGAAGCCAAAGGCGATATTTGTCTATGCCACATGTGTAAGCGGACTTATCGGTGAAGACATAGAAGCAGTTTGCAAAAAAGCAGAAAAAGAGATCGGAATACGAGTTATTCCTGTAAATGCACCTGGTTTTGTGGGACCAAAAAACCTCGGAAACAGAATAGCTGGAGAAACTCTTCTTGATTATGTGATAGGAACAGGAGAGCCTTCAATTACAACAGAATACGACATAAACCTTATCGGAGAGTATAACATAGCTGGCGATCTATGGCTTGTAGAGCCTATTTTAAAGGAAGCAGGAATAAGAGTTCTTTCGAGAATAACAGGAGACTCTACTTTTGAAGAGATAACATATGCTCACAGGGCAAAGCTGAATGTAGTTGTGTGCAGCAGGGCATTGATAAATGTGGCAAGGGAGATGGAAAGGAGATATGGAATTCCGTATGTGGAGGTCTCATTTTATGGTAAGACAGAGATGTCAAAGGCTCTAAGGGTTCTAAAGGACGTGTTTAGCAGTTTAAACAGTCTAAACAGTTTGGATGAAAAGATTGAGGCAATAATTGAAAGAGAAGAAAAGCGGCTCGAAGAGAGGTTGAAAGCCTATTCACATTTAAGGGGCAAAAGGGCTGTGCTTTATACAGGCGGTGTGAAGAGCTGGTCATTTATTTCTGCACTCATGGATTTAGGTATAGAGATTGTAGCCATCGGAACGAAGAAAAGCACCTTTGAAGATGAGGAGAAGATGAAGGAGCTATTGGGTGAAAATGCACCGCTTGTTGAGGATGTAACACCTAAAAATTTATCGAGACTAATGAAGGAAAGGAATGCAGATATCCTTATTGCAGGTGGAAGAAACCAGTACCTCGCAATAAAAGAGGGCTTCCCTTTTGTCGATGTAAATCAGGAAAGACATACTGCGTATGCAGGATACGGTGGGCTGATAAATCTGGCTGAACAGATAAGCAACAGCATGAGATTTTATGAAGGGATTAGGGAATGGGGATCAGGGGTTAGCAGAAAGAGAAATACCAGCCTCAAGCCTCTAAACCCTAATCCTGTTGTTATCAATCCTCTCAAACATTCTCAAGCCATCGGCGCTGCAATTGCATTTCAGGGTATACACAACGCCCTTCCCATTATTCACGGTGCGCAGGGGTGCACTTTTTTGGCCAAGGTGCTTTTGACAAAGCATTTCAGGGAGCCTATCTCTCTTGCTTCCACAAAACTGTTTACAGAGAATGTTGTTATGGGAAGCGAGGAGAATTTAACAAAAACGGTTAAAGGATTTATAGAAAAGAATAATCCTGATCTGATAGGCATTCTTACATCAGGACTCTCTGAAGTTAAAGGTGATGATGTTACGATCGCCATAAAAGAGATGCAGATGGCATACCCCGATTGTACCCTCGTCCATATTTCAACTCCTGACTATGAAGGCGGTCTTGAAGCAGGATATGTAAAGGCAGTGGGAGCACTACTACAGTTTACAGTTCACAGTTTACGGTTTAAAGAGAGACAGATCAATGTCCTTGTCGGGTCTCATCTTACACCTGCGGACTTTACAGAATTGAGGGAAATAATCGAATCGTTCGGCTTAAAACCCATAATCCTTCCTGATCTCTCAGCGCTGGATGGCAGCAGGCAGGGGTTTTCTGCCTTAGCAACCGGTGGTACAAAAATAGATGAAATAAGGAATATGGGGGCATCTGCATTCACTATTGCCATAGGTGTAAGCATGGAGCCTGCTGCAATGATTCTAAAGGAGAGATTTGGCATCGAATACATGGTATTTGAAAGTATTTCAGGTCTTAAGGATACGGATATGTTTATGGAGTTGCTTTCCATGCTGAGCGGGAAACATGTGCCCGCTAAATACAAAAGACAGAGAAGGATTCTTATTGATGGAATGAGGGATGCGCATTTTTATTATGGTAATAAAAAGATATGCATTGCTCTTGAGCGCGACCTCTCGCTCCAGATGTCAGGCTGGCTCAATGAAATGGGAGCAGAGGTAGAGATTATCGATGTGAACTCAGAAGACTTATTTTCAATCCATGGTAATTTTGACCTGTTAGTCTCGAATTCCCATGCCGAGGATACAGCCAAAAGGCTCGGGGTGCCACTGTATCAGATGGGATTTCCTGTGTATAAGATTTTGGGATACACAAATAGGGTTACCGTAGCATATAGGGGTACTCTTGGACTTATTAACGATATCGCGAATTTAATGATGAGGGCGCACTAATATGTTGTTCAGGGTAATGGATGGTATTTTCGCTAATTTTGATACAGGCTGTAGGTCAGAGGCGATAGGCTATAGATATTTTGACCTATAGCCTACTTGGAGGTGTAACAATGAAGATAGCCTTTGCAACAACTGACGGAATCAATGTGGATGAGCATTTCGGCAGGGCGGGGATGTTCGCCATATACGAACTTACAAAGGACAGCTACAGGTTTGTTGAAATGAGGAGGTTTGCTGATGGCAGGGATGTTGAGGTTGTGAATACAAAGGGAATGGGTGAGGTGCATGATGATAGGGTTGAAAGAAAGGTTGACAGGCTTTCAGACTGCAAGATCGTGTATCTGACCGAGATAGGAGGACCTTCTGCAGCAAGGCTTGTAAAAAAGGGCATTATGCCAATAAAGGTTAAGGAGAAAGTCTCGATTGAGGAATTATTGAAAAAACTTCTGAAAACTATTAAGACTTCTCCACCACCGTGGCTTAAAAAGGCGATAACCAGTGAATAGTGTCAGTTTTTAAGGGTTCTTTTTTTGACTGTTACTATTCACTGAAAACTATATTTTAAAAAAAAGGAGGAATAAAAATGAAGATGATCCGGGCCTTTATCAGACCAGAAAAGGAACAGGAGGTTGTACTGGCACTTGAAGGTGCAGGTTTTCCATCCCTTACAAAGATGCCTGTGTTTGGGAGGGGAAAGCAGAAGGGGCTTCAGGTAGGTCCTGTGCATTATGATGAACTACCCAAGATACTTATAATGATGGTTGTTAATGACGAGGATGTGGATAAGATTGTAAAAATTATTCAGGAGAAGGCGAGGACAGGCTTTATTGGAGACGGAAAGATATTCATAAGCCCTGTGGAGGCTGCATATACAATAAGAACAGGGGAGGCTGGACTATGAAAGAGATTACAGCAATTATTAGAAGGGATAAGCTTCCTGAGACAATGCAAGTGCTTGAGGAACTGGGTTACCCATCTATGACGATTCAGAGTGTTGAGGGAAGGGGAAAGCAAAGGGGTGCTATGTGCGCTGAGATGGACTCGGAGATGCCTGATAGCTTCTGCACAGCTGTCAGGTTAACCCCTACACCTTCAACATATGCACTGGAACACACACTGCCTAAGGTTGCCCTTTATGTGCCGAAAAGGATGCTTACGATAGTTGTACCTGATGATATAGTTGAAACTGTTGTGAAGTCAATAATAAAAGTTAACCAGACAGGAAAGCATGGAGATGGAAAGATATTTGTTTCTCCGATAGAAGGTGCTGTGAGGGTAAGGACTGGGGAGAAGGACGAAGAGGCGATAGCCTAAGGAGGATTATGCCAATTATCGGATACATAAGGGGTGAAAAGGAATGGATGCCTAAATTTATAGAATCCATCGAGATAAAGAAGTGTATTGGTTGCGGGCGCTGTTATAAGGTCCGCAGCAGGGATGTGCTTGAGCTTAAAGAGAAGCCATTTGGAGGAGAAGATGAATATGGTGATGACATGGGCAATAAGGTAATGTCAATTGCCAACCCAGAAAACTGCATTGGATGTGATGAAAGCGCGAGGGTTTGTGTAAAGAAGTGTCATTTACATTTGGAGGTGTAAAATGAAGAGCATTATTAAAACTCATCCATGTTTTTCAAAGGAGGCGCATCACAGGTTTGGCAGGATACATCTTCCTGTGGCTCCTATATGCAACATACAGTGCAGGTATTGCATCCGAAGATACGACTGTGCCAATGAATCGAGACCGGGGATTACGAGTAAGGTGCTGACTCCTTCAGAGGCTCTGGAGAGGGTACAGACTCTTGTAGACAGAAACGAGCGCATAAGTGTAATCGGAATTGCAGGGCCTGGAGATCCTCTGGCAAACGATACGACCTTCGAGACACTAAGGGCAATTAACAGGGAATTCCCAGAGCTTATTCTATGCATTTCCACAAACGGCCTTTATCTCTCCGACAGGCTTGAAGATCTTGTGAGCTCGGGGGTGAGAAGTCTTACAATCACTATAAACGCCGTAATGCCAGAAACAGCAGAGAAGATATATTCGCGGGTCTCATACAGAGGGCGTAAATACACAGGAAGAGACGCGGCAGAGTGCCTATTGTCCAATCAGTGGAGAGGACTAAGAAACGCCATTGATGCAGGACTTATTGTGAAAGTAAATACTGTCTTAATACCATGTATAAATGATAACGAAATACCTTTAATAGCAAGGTTTGCAGGAGGTATGGGAGCAGATATTATGAATATAATTCCTCTAATCCCTCAGGGAGAATTTAAATACTTACAGAGGCCATCGCATAAGATGCTGAATGATATGAGACAAATATGTAACTCCTATATTACCCAGATGTCCCATTGCAGGCAGTGCAGGGCTGATGCTTTCGGAACTCTTGGAGAAGACAAAGATATGGAGCTTGAGGTGTTGAATGCGAGGATAGGAGAAGAATACTGTGAGATGGTTAACTGATATAGAACTTGAGAGATACCGCAGGCAGTTGATGCTTGATGGTTTTACTGTGGAGCATCAGCAGAGGCTGAAGGATTCCACCGCTCTTATTGCAGGAATAGGCGGCGTTGGAGGAACTGCTGCACTGTATCTTACGGTTGCAGGAATAGGAAAGCTTGTCTTGGCACATTACGGAAATCTCACGCTATCAAACATGAACAGGCAGATATTGATGAGGCATGAATGGATAGGCAAAAGCAGGGTTATGCAGGCAATGACAAGCATAAACGATATAAATCCGGATGTGGAGGTTGAGATATATGATGAAAGGATATCATGGGATAATGTTGATAGGTTACTTGATGGTGTACAGATAGCGCTCTCTGCGCGGCCTAATTTTCACGAAAGACGGGTGTTAAACAATGCATGTGTAAGAAAGGGCATTCCAATGGTCGAGGCAGCCATGAACGGAATGGAGGGTTATCTATTTAATATCATACCCAATATCACACCATGTCTGAATTGTATATATCCAGAGGATAATCCAGCATGGAAAGAACTCGGCTTTCCTGTCCTTGGCGCTGTCTCGGGGATGCTCGGATGCATGATGGCTTTAGAGGCAATAAAGCTGCTCACAGGCTATGGAAAGCCAATGCTTTCAAAGATGCTCGTATTTAATACTATTAATATGGAGTTTAGAAAGCTCAATATCCGAAGGGATGAAGATTGCGATGTATGCGGTGAAAATGCTAAAGTAGCGGAGACGATACAATGCGAGTTTTCTCAGACAAAATAAAGCGGTTCATGTGGGACTTATCAGGCGCCTTTGGCGATATAGGTGTTTTATTCCCTATCGCCATTGCATTAATAGCAAAGAATGGTTTCAATCCTACGGCGCTATTTTTAATGGCAGGAATATTTTATATAGCATCTGCCTATTACTTTAAGATCACAATGCCTGTTCAACCCCTTAAGGCAATGTCAGCCATTGCAATCGCCACGGGACTGAGTAGCAATGTTATCAATGCTGCCGGCATTGTTATGGGAATTATCCTGCTCATCATGGCTTTTACAGGATTAAGTGTAAGGCTTGGAAATATTTTCCCTTTATCCGTAATAAGGGGAATACAACTCGGTTTGGGGATGATGCTTATAAAGGCATCATTGAATCTCATGAATGGCGATATTCCCATTGCCATAATTGTCGGAGCAATCCTGATAGCATGTGTTTTTATAATCAAAAATATGCCGCCTCTTATACCTGTTATGATAATCGGGATAGTTATTTCTTTAAGGGAAATTAAAATGGCTTCAATGGGTCCTATGGCTTTAGCACCGGTCATTCCTGATCTGAATAACTTATGGATGGGCCTTACAATGCTCGTCCTGCCACAGATAGCATTAACATTCGGCAATGCCATAGTTGCAACCGAGACAACAGGCAGGATACTCTACGGTGAAAGGGCTGAGAAACTGAACCTTAGAAGAATTCCGCTGAGTATGGGCATTGCAAATATTGCATCAGGAATAGCAGGAGGAGCTCCCATGTGCCACGGTTGCGGAGGACTGACAGCGCATTGCAAATTTGGCGCAACCAGTGAGAAATCAGGTTATATCATAGGTCTTACACTTATTGCATTGGCGATTTTTTTCGGACATTCTGCATTATCAATAATATCAGCCTTCCCCAAAGGCATCCTGGGTGTCCTGCTCTTTTATGTGGGGGTGCAGCACTCACTTTTTATAAAGGACATCTTAAAGGACAAAACATCCCTTCTGATTGCCTTGACAACTGCTGTCTCAGGTTTTTTATTGAACAATCTTACTATAGGCTTTCTCACAGGCATAGTGATCCACAATGTCTTAACAGGCTTTATGAAGACCCATCAGACATCTTGAAAGATAGAAGGCCATATCTTTAAAATAATTACTACATATGGCTGAGAAAAAACCACATACCCTTCCGCCATTTGTAATCTATTGCTTCTTTGCACTGGGCATTATCTCTGCGATCGCCTTCAGGGCGATTATAGTTTTTCAGAGGCTTGAGCCTTCATGGGTTAGACCTGTATGGTATGTGGGAGTCTTAGGTTACATGGTCTTTTTTCTTAAAGGGACTCTGTCCCTTTAAAACCCTGATAAAAACTTTCAGGGAGTTTGAGGGACGAAGTCCCTCAAAGGTTATTACATCTCTGAAAAGAGGAAAAGGGCTATCGATAGTTTCCAGTTAATCGAGAAGGTGAAAGCCAATGCATGTCTTACTGAGGAGGGATAGGAAAGTGGTAATTTATCTCCTCTCATCTATCAAGAAATCACCAGAAAATGTGAATTACTTTATAATCTTCCTGCTGTCCATCCTTGCGATAATTGCTGATTTATGGTTCGATATCATTAGGTAAGGAAAAACTTACCTCCTAACTCTCATATCATTGACACAAGATTTGTAACTATATACAAAAATGTAGCATTCATCCCCTTTTTTACAGGAGGTAGGTCATGAATGGAAAGAAAAAGGTCTCTGGATATGCCTTATAAGGTATTGCTAATACCTTTGATTGCAAATGTGATACTTATCCCTCTCAATATAAGATGCACGGACTGCATAAATAAGCCTGAACTCTGATAGTCCTGTCACGAGATGAGAGAGTTCAGGTTACCAGCTCGTCCATCAAGGAAGCATCCCTAATTTCGTGATAGAAAAATAAAATAGGCTCACCTTATACTTAATTTTTAAGCAAAAACAAAATATAGAAGATGAGCCTATGAAGGAGA